>SAMEA3663299__coassemble_19_pt1 | contig 267064 bp, 176 predicted proteins | sample SAMEA3663299__metabat2_low_PE_003 | metagenome-assembled genome bin SAMEA3663299 (sample SAMEA3663299) | pig gut metagenome | biome: pig gut; feature: pig-associated habitat; material: faeces | place: China | collected 2013 | reverse complement strand
GCGCTGCCGCTTCTCGGTCCCTCCGTGCTCTTCCCCGCCTACGCGGGGGTGTTTCTGGAGGCCCCTGGTCTTTCCTGAAGCAGTAGAGCTCTTCCCCGCCTACGCGGGGGTGTTTCTAAATCGCTGGTTTCATTCTTCGGCTGCCTTTCCTCTTCCCCGCCTACGCGGGGGTGTTTCCGGAGGAGTTCCTCGTCGAAAGGCGCGACCGTCCTCTTCCCCGCCTACGCGGGGGTGTTTCCTGCTCGCGCTGCCGCTTCTCGGTCCCTCCGTGCTCTTCCCCGCCTACGCGGGGGTGTTTCCAGGCAGCGCCGACGGCCTCGCCGGTGATGGGTCTCTTCCCCGCCTACGCGGGGGTGTTTCTATCTGAAAGGCAAGTGGGTGTATGGCAGCCTGCTCTTCCCCGCCTACGCGGGGGTGTTTCTCGGGGAGCCTTTCGGCCCCCCTCCGCTTGTACCTCTTCCCCGCCTACGCGGGGGTGTTTCTCCAGGAGATGATCGAGATCGAGGAAGCCAACACTCTTCCCCGCCTACGCGGGGGTGTTTCCGACTCCGCCTATCGTTCCCAATCTTCCCGCCACTCTTCCCCGCCTACGCGGGGGTGTTTCCGATGGGAGGCAGTAGCAGCGGCGGCGGATCATCTCTTCCCCGCCTACGCGGGGGTGTTTCTCCGTTTTAGGAGGGGTGCAACAAACGCCGCTGCTCTTCCCCGCCCACGCGGGGGTGTTTCTTCCGTGGATGCAGTCCGTTCTCAACGATGTTGCTCTTCCCCGCCTACGCGGGGGTGTTTCCGACACGGTTGATGGTTTCGTTGACGTGGTTCGGTCTTCCCCGCGCCAGCGGGGGTGTTTCCTCTCTCACGCAGCCGACGCAGGAAATGAGGTTGTCTTCCCCGCGCCAGCGGGGGTGTTTCTGAACGCCCAAAATGTAAAGCACCCCCGCAAGGGTCTTCCCCGCGCCAGCGGGGGTGTTTCTAAGGGCATTGAAAGTAAGGGATAAAACCCAACGTCTTCCCCGCGCCAGCGGGGGTGTTTCCCGATGGACCAAAGAGTCTGGCGCCACGCCTCAGTCTTCCCCGCCTGTGTGGGGGTGTTTTCGAGGAATTATCTTGGGAAATTTAACCCCCACGCCGTTTCGTGAGGTACTCGGCAAGCGCTTTGTCGAACGGCATACTCGTGTCGAGCGGGAGGTAATCCACGCCCATTTTCGCACACTCGTCGGCGTATTTCTGGCGGAAAGACTGCACCTGACGCTGGTACTCAGCCCGAAAACCATCGGCATCCACGCGCATCATTTCCCGGGATTCAGGCTCCTCCAGTTCCAAAGGTCCGTCGAACGGAAACGTCACCTCGGCTTCATCGAGCAGATGGAGCAGAAGCACATCATGGCCCGAAAATTTAAGCCTCCGAAGCGCCTCAAGCACCGGTTCCTCGTCTGTCAGCAAGTCGCTGATGATCATGACGAGGCTCTGATGCCGAAGCATGGCCGCAGTCTGAGTCAGGGCCTTCGCAATGTCCGTTTTACCGTCCGGAGTAAGGTTGGAAAGTGTTGAAAGAATCGCCCCGAGCTGCGATGGTCGAGTACTGGGAGGAATGCTTCGGCCGATCTTCTCGCCAAACGTGATCAACCCGACCGGGTCCCGCTGGTAAATCATCAGATACGCAAGCGCGGCGGCCAGGCAAATCGCGTAGTCAAATTTGGTCACTTCCTGCCGGAACGTGTAATTCATGGAGGCGCTCTGGTCGATGACGAGGTATCCGGTCAGGTTGGTTTCGGCCTGAAATTTCCTCACGTAATACTTGTCGCTTTTGGCGTACACGAGCCAGTCGATGTCCTTCGGGTCGTCGCCGGGTGTGTATCGCCGATGCTCACTGAACTCAACTGAAAACCCCTGAAACGGGCTGGAGTGCAACCCCTGCAGGAAACCTTTGACGATGAATTTCGCCTTGAGATCCAGCCTCTTGATCGTCGCGATGACTTCGGGTTTAAGGTACTTTTCGGATGGCATACGAGGATGACGCTTCAAGCGTTGTTTCAGTTCTGAATTATGAATTTTGGCTTGTCCGGCAACCGCGTACCGGAAAAATATTAAACCGGACAGGTTCAGTGTATTATGATAAAAACACTAAAACATATACATGAAGAAAGAGCATATCCACATTTGAATTATACCAAAGGCGAGGCATACGTCAATACCGTGTTACAAACATTTCCAGAAAAAAAGATCACAAAATCGAAATCATGGGTATTCGGAGGACCGATTCGCTCCATTGTCCTGTGTGCGGTTCCAGGAAGGTTTCGTCAGGTTTATGATTTTCGAGATGAAGGATACTCCAAGCTGAAAATTTGGTGGTTAAAAGGGGACGGTAAGCTGTTGTCGGATGAACCAGTTTTTCCAAACCCCTACGAGGAAACCAATGTCTTACCATGGTGTGGATGAAGAAACTATTTGGGGCAAAACTAAGAACATACTTTCCAAATAATGAATGTAATAATTGCCCATGCGACAACAATGGCGAAACATCCACAGCAACAGCCAGGTTTTTTTCTATCCACCTCCGATTCGTAAGGATTATACACGATATTGTCATTTACAACATAACAATAATAAATCAAATGTGAAAGGGCTAAAAACATGGCTGGCTCCCGTCGCGCTGCTGAAATGAGTCTTGAGTTAAATGCAGTTGACAATGTTTCCGAAACGACCACCAAAGTCGAAAAGCGGCTATCCCAATATCAAAAAGCATGTGAAAAAGTACAAAAACTTGGTTCTGGGTTTATCGATACTATCGGCAATCGTTTTTCAAACTTTTCAGTCGCATTTACCAATTCCATTTTATTTATTCAGGATCAGATTGTCAAGCCCCTCACTTCCATGATTTCCAACTTTTCTCAGGCTGGTTTTCAGCTTGAGAAAATGGCCCGCTGCGCACACCTTACTGTTGAGCAATTAGGAGCCTTGAGTTTTGCAGCTGAACAGACTGGAATCCTGATTTCCTGACAATTTCAGCTACTTACCTATAATCTGACCTATGAAAATTACAAAATCCGTTTCACCACGTAAAACACGTTGTGAAACGGACCTTTATCAGCCCGGGAGGCATCGTCAGCGTATTGCTGGATTTTGAGATGGCGCCGGAAGTGTTGCTCTGGAAAGAAAGATCACTCGGTCATCATTTTTTCAAATTCGTCTGGCGTGAGGGTTATGGTCTCGATGGCACATTGGCTTATGACCCATTTCAGGACCTTTTTCTCCATCTGGGCGGCGCGGAACATACGAAGAAGTTCCGGATTTGCCTGGTACATTTTCAGGATTTGCGGGGCTTGCGGGCCGTATTGCTGCATCTCGTCTTTCAGGGCGTTCATTACTTCTTCATCCGAGATGGTCACGCCGTTTGCCTTGGCCATTTCCATCAGAAGCATCCCTTGCCCCGCCCGACGGGCCGCAATTTTACGGGCGTCATCTTCGGTGATTTCCGAGTCGTGTTTGCGGATCACTTCCATTTCCTGTTCCACGATGTTGGAAGGGGCTTCCACCGGGAAACGCTCGATCAGCTCATTCATCACCTGATCTCGGAGCTGCAGGAACGCCCCTTCCTCGATGTTTTCCTTCATGTGGGCCTCGATCTCGGCACGAAGTTCCGCCACGGTATTAAGGCCGAACTGTTTGGCGAAAGCATCGTCCAGGACTGGCGCGGACTTCTGCTTCAGCTCTTTAATAGTGCAGCGGAAAACAGCCATTTTCCCGGCGAGCGATTTCTCGTGGTAGTCTTCCGGGAAGGGAACGCGGACGTTCACCACTTCACCAACGTTCCGGTTGATGAGCTGATCCTCGAAACCCGGGATGAACGAGTTGGATCCGAGTTCCAGCGGGTAATTCTGACCGGCGCCTCCGGGGAATTCTACACCGTCAATCGAACCGACGAAGTCAATAACAGCCACATCACCTTTGCGGGTCGGGCGGATGAGTAAAACCGGCTTGAGCTGCGGATGCGTCGCGGCAAGATGTTCCAGAGCGGCGTTTACGTCACTTTCCTCCGGGACGGTCGTGTATTTTTTGAGGGCGATGTTTTTCAGGTCTTCAATCTTGGGAATATTCATTTGGATTCCATTCTTTTTTGTGGGAAGTGAATTATTACTTCATTTGATTGATCATCATTTCGAGCTGCTTCATCTTCTTGATCTGCGCGCCTTTTGCGTGGCCGCGAGCTGTATTCAGCATCTGGTTGGCGTCGATTTTCTTGCCGCGCTGAACGCAGTCAACACCCATGGCGATGGCACAGTTGGCGAAATCAAATTCCGACCGTGCAGGCGGATCCGCATTTTTCAGGAAGTCCAGACGTTCCTGGTAAGTGTCGCGCTGGTAGAATATTTCATGCACCATGTACCCCTGGCAGGCGACTTCATAGGAATTGGTTTCCTTGCCGAGGCGCGTCGCTTCTTCAGCCGCAACATAGGCGGTGGCCGAAGGAGTTTTGGAATTCTGGGCCAACTTGAGGAATTTTTCGGCCAGTTTGCGCTTGCTCTGCGGATCGTCTTTGGCATAGTCGTTGGCGTATTCTTTCTTCAGGTCTTCCAGAGCTTTGTCGTGGTCGCTCCCAATAGGAATGGTACGCTGTTCAATGGGCTTGCCGCCGCGTCCAATAACAGGCATCTGATTCGGACGCTTTCCGGAATCAATGATCGGAACTTCCAGTTCAGCCATCAGAACATCCACATCGTCTTTCAGGTTGGAGTCTTTGCTGGCAGCTTTTTCCCAGTAGGACTTGGCCTTGGTACGGTCTCCCTCCGGGTCCATCGCGAGGTATGTCCCGTAAAGGAGGTAATCGTCCGCTTCTTTAAGATGTTCGGAAACGAGGAACTCAACGAGTTTGGGATTCAGATTGTCAGTGGTATAGGTGAAATTCTGCCCCTCGTCACGAATCATGAGTTTATTAGGAGCGGATTCCACCACGCCGATTTCTTTTCCGTTGGCTTTCAGGGTCGTGCCAGGGGTGAAATTCCCCATACGGTTTCCGATGCCCTTAACGAAGAGGTCCATGTAGTTCGTAATCAACTGAAGGCGAGCCGCTTCCGTTTTTTCTTCATCGGATTGGGCGATTTTTTCGAGCTGCTCCATCGAACGTTTGGCCTGGGCCATACGCTGCCAGCCAAGTTCCTGACGCAGAGCGTTGGAAATCTGCTTCCACTCGTTTTCATGACGTTCCTTGGCCAGAGCCTCTTCCTTGGCTTTCTTTTCAGCGTCTTCAGCTTCTTCTTTGGCTTTTGCCTCGGAGTCTTTTTCACCCTTGGCCAGTTTGTTCTTCTTCTTTGAAGAACCTTCACCGGTTGAAGCTTCTTTTTTCTCTTTTTCTCCATCGGAGGAGTCCGCCACTTCTGCGGGAGCGGCTTTTTCTTCCTCTAGCTTGGCGAGTTCCGGCTGCGGCTCCGACTCGGTCTGATCAACCTGAGGTTTCGGGGTGAACTCGGCAAGGATCGCGTCCGCCTCTTTACGATCATTTTCGGAACCTTTTTCCTTGACTGTATCGAGGAGCCCCACCGCTTTGTCACGATCACAGTCCGGGGAAAGGAACTCGAAAACAGAGTAACTCAGAGCGGGAACGACTTTGCCGTCCTCGACCTGTTTGGCGAATTGGTGGCGGTAAATAATATCGTACAAATTATGGCCGTGGCTCGTCGGATTCTCTTTGGTGAACTTGACGTTTTTCCCTTCGATTCGAATGATGATTCGTTTGTCGGAGGCTTCCACAAGCCCGTACTCACCATCACAGAGTTCCGCGGGGACTTTCCCCTTGAGGGCCGTCAGGGACTCCATCATTTCATTGTAGAAAAGTTCGGCATATTTCAAAACGAGCTGCAAACGTCCAACCCGTTCAGAATTTTCCTCGGAAAGATTCATTTTTGAGGCTTTGCTCAGCATTTGATCAGCCTCTTTGTATTCCTGTTTCCTGATGGCGCTCAAAATCGCGTCAAAATCAGGAGTTTCCTGATTCGCCACATCGGCTGCAGACTCGGGTTCACTGGCCGAGGTGTCTTCTTCCGGTGTTTCCTCTGACGCTGGGGCAGTTTCGGGTTGAGTGGTAGGAGTCGGTGTTTCGGGAGCGAGGGGGTTGTTCACATTGACCGCGACCGTACCGTCTTCCTGAACAGCGACTTCGATCGGCTTCCTCTTGTTCATCAGCATAAAAGCCAAAACCGCCACAATGAGCAGACCAACCACCGCGATGATATTACGCTGCATGGCTGTGGGGCCGCTTTGGGATTTACGGCCTTTGGCAGAGGATTTAGCTGAACCTTTGGCCGAGGATTTTGGTGAAGAGGAGAAGGAAGGAACCGGAGAGCCAGAAGCCGCTGCCTTGGCTTTATTACCTGCAAAAAGATCCGCTCCCCCCAAAGGATTCGCGGCTTGAGCTGGCGCAGGGGCAACTGTGGGTTGTTGTTGGACCACAGGCTGGGGCTGAACTACGGGCTGGGGTTGAACAACAGGCTGTTGCGCAACGACTCCCTGCGGAATCGGTTGAGGCATTGGCTGCGGCTGCACCGGCTGCTGAGGCATCATGCCAGGCTGCTGATACATACCGGGGTACATTCCGGGTTGCATACCGGGGTAAGCGCCGGGTTGGACGTACATGCCCGGTTGCATTCCAGGCTGCATATACATACCGGGGTACATTCCAGGCTGAACAGGATACATTCCAGGCTGCATGCCGGGGTACATGCCGGGTTGACCAGGATACATTCCAGGGTACGCACCGGGCTGCGGCTGTACCTGAGCCTGCGGGTCCTGCTGAGGCGCTCCGGGTGCTGGGCCGGACGCGGGAACCGGGTGCTTTGCATCATAATCCGCTTTATATTTTGGATTGCACAGGCAGTTTTTAGCGACCTGAATTTCCGTAAGCATTTGATTCCATTCAGGGAAATGACCATCCGGCCCGATTTTTTGGACTTTTGCCGTCATTTCTTCGACAGCAGCGGCGATTTTTTGAACGTCTTTCTCGCCATGCGAAAGTCCCAGAAGTTCATAGTATGTTTCGGGTTTTTCTTTGCCAGTAAAACCAAGCCAATGAGAATAAGGATTAAAATCGCTCACAGTTATGCCCCGGAATCTTGTTTGAAATAATTGAAAAAATAGTGAGGTCTGTTGAAAAACAGTTCCTTTTTAAAGAATTATACCACGAGAGAAATTTTCTGCAAGAGTGGGACAGGGAATTTTTTGGTTTTTTTTCAGATTTTTTTCCTCCCGGGGATTTACGAATCAATTTAAATATGGTATAATCAGGTAAATTAGGGGATTGGAAAGCGTGACCAATTTCCTGGATCAAACTCCAGGATCCCTCGAAAATTTTGTTCTTTCAAGACATTTCCTTTGGCTGAAGATTCGTGGACTCCTATGAAAAGAATATTTTTGATTTCGGCAGTTTTATTTGTTTTCTTCGCGGGTACACTTCAGGCCAAACCCTTGGCCGCGATTATCGTCAGCGATGACCACTACCATGCGGATACGCTGTTTCCCGAGCTGGCTCCGTGGCTTGAGGAAAATTATGGGATCGAAACCGTCATTATTCACGGGCACGGCGGCGGTGATTTTGAGAATATGGACCGGCTGAAAGACGCGGATGTCGCGCTTCTGTTCATACGCCGTATTTCGCCCAAAACGGAGCAGCTGGAAATGTTCAAGGACTTCCTGAAGGCGGGGAAGCCGTTGATCGCGTTCCGAACGGCGAGCCATGCTTTCTCATTATCTTTTGATGGTTCGAAAAAGCCCGAGCCCGGGTATGCCGAGTGGAGGGAATTCGATGCGCTGGTTCTGGGAGGCAACTACCACAATCACGGGCCGAATGATTCAGGAACCGAGGTCGAAACCATGGAAGTTGCCGAAAATCACCCGATTTTCAAGGGTATGGACCTGAAACCATACCATTCAAACGGGTCGCTGTATTTTACGCTTCCGATCGATGAAAAGGCAATACTCTTCCAGACCGGAAAGGTTTTCGAGCGCACGGAGCCGCTCACATGGCTGCGAACCAACCCGTGGGGAGGAAAAGTCCTTTACACCGGGCTGGGGCATTGGGACGATTTCAAGGATGAACGGTTTCGCAAGATGGTCGGAAACGCGATCCTGTTCCTCTGCTGCAAAACAGATGACTCGAAATAAAATCCCCTGCAAATTGACAAAAGCCTGAAGAGAGGAACTATTTTAAGGTCCTCTCTTTTGTTTTTTACGGGGCAGAAAAAGTTTTTTTCTTTTTTTCAGAATTTTCTCAAAAAATGCCTTTGGGTGTCTTGCAATTTTTTTAAAGTTGGTTAAACTAAAGGAAAAGAGTGTTTCACCAGTCTATCTCAAAATTGGAGAAAAAAATGCTAAAACTCAACTGTTCCCACCTGTTGGCCCTCCTTTTCGCGGTGATTCTGACCGGCTCACTGTATGCCGAAATCGATAACGCGAAGAAACAAGAGATCATTGACGCCACCTCGGACGCCGTCCTGATCGAAGCGATCCAGGCCCCTGGCGACGACGCGGACGCGATTTTCATGAAAATGCTCGCCTGCAAACGTCTGGCTGTTCTCGGAACCGCCAAGGCAGTACCGGCTCTCGAAAAGATGCTTCCGAACGAAAAACTCAACCACGCGGCCCGGTACGCCCTCGAGGAAATGCCTTGCCCGGAAGCTGCCCAGGCGCTTCTGCGCGGCGTGAAGAATCTCGACGGTAAAGTCTGCGTCGGGTGCATTCAGTCCGTCGGGTTTGTGAAACCAGCTGAGGCGGTCGCTGTGCTGAAAGAAAAGTACGCCGGCTGCAAGTGCCCGAAGACACGCAAAGCGATTTACGCCGCGATGGGAATGATCGCTTCCGACGAGGCGATCGCGTTCCTGCTGGACCGTATGGCCAAACCTGCTGAGGAAGACGTTCACGTCCAGATGGGACTGGGTGATGCGATCCTGGATGCGGCGGAAAATCTCGAAAAGGCCGGCGAATACGCGAAAGCCGAAGCAATTTATGACGCCTGTGTGAACCCGTCTTTCCCGGTTTTCCTCCAGAAAGCCGCTTCTTACCACGCGATCCTCGTCAGGAAAAATCATGCTGGCGAACTTCTTGTGAGCAAAATGTTCTCGCCGAAGGAATGCTGCTTCACCGGCGGCTTGAAGACCATCCGTGAGTTCAGCGCTGCGGACGGAGAAACCATCACGAAGGCTGTACTCGCGATTTTCGACAAACTTCCGGCTGACCGTCAGTCGCTCGTTCTCATGGCGCTCGCGGATCGTAAAGACGCTCCCAGTCAGAAACTGGTTTTCCCGGTTCTTCTCGCGAAAGTCGCCAATCCGGAAACTCAGCTTGCTGCCGTGCGAGGCCTGATCAAGCTCGGAGGGCTGGACGCTGTGAAAACCTTTGACGCCGTTGCCGCTCAGGCTGAAAATGCAGACGCGGAAACTGTGAAATATGGGATCTTGATGTTCGCCGCTCTGCCGGAAGGTCCTGTGGACGCGAAACTCCTGCAGATTCTGAAAACGACCGACTTTAAGGAAGTGAAGCCTGAACTGGCTGTTGCGTTCTTCAAGGTGCTTGAGCTGCGCCGTATCGTCGCTGCCGGGCCGGACATTGTGCGTGTTGCGAATACGGAGGGTCTGGACGGTTCTGTCCGTGACGCTGCTCTTTATGCTTTGGCGGACATTGTGACGCTTGAAAGCCTGAATCTGCTTGTGGACGCGCTGTCGAATGAGAAGGATGACCAGAAAGCGAGCTGGATCCTTCGTTCCGCCTGCACCCGTCTGCCGCGGGAAGAGTGCGCCACTCAGGTTTCCAAACTCTTCTTTGAATCCAAATCAACGGAAGAACAGCTGAAAATGCTGACCCTCCTGAAGCAGATCGGTGGTCCGGGCGCTTTGACTACGGTGGTTAAGGCATGCTGGAACGAAGGCACGATGGACGCCGCGACGCAGGTCCTTGGCTCGTGGAACTCGCCGGACGATGCGGAAGCGGTCGCCGCCGCCAGTCTGAAACTGGCCAAAGAAGCGCCGGAACATTACGCGATTCGTGGGATCCGCAGTTACATTCGTATCCCGCGTCAGTTCGACCTTCCGAGTGCGAAAAAGTTTGAAATGTGCAAAATCGCTTTCGAGACGGCCAAACGTGACAGCGAAAAGAAGTTGATTTTCGAGGTCTTCAAGCGCATGATCGAAGTGGAGAGTGCGAAAGAAGCGATGAGCTACGCTGAAAACCCGGCATTCCGTGAAGACGCCTGCGCCGCGTGCGTTGCGATTGCGCAGAAGTTCCAGGGCCAGTCGAGCGCCTTGGTCGCGCTTCTGAAGAAAGCTCAGGAAATGACCCAGAACGAGCAGTTGAAGAAAGACGCGCAGAACGTGATCGACCGTCTGGAAGCAATGGCGAAGGCCTGCCCGCTGGAAATCATCTCGGCCCGTTATGGCGCTGAGAATACGTGGAAGGACGTGACGGGAATTGTGACGGGGCACTTCAATGGGAAAGCCGGATTGGGGATTTCAGCCGGAAACACCCTTTTCGGTGATGTGTATCCGGGCCACGTGAAAACGACTGAAATCGTTGTGAAGTTCCGTGATTCTGGTGAGACCAGAACGATCATTTTCAAGGAAAATGCTCCGATCGTTCTGCCGATCAAATAATCGTCACGAAATGACGGTTTAGCCGAAGACCAAGAGGTTTTTGCGGAGGAAATCAGGAGAAAGTTTTGAAGGTTTTTCCTGAGCCTCCTCAAAAACCTTTTTTTGTTTCATTCCTGTAAACATTTTTCTCCCAAGATTTATGAAGCTCCTTTGCCTGATTCTTCTGCTTGCGCTTTTTTCTGGCTGCAAATCGTCTGAAGGACCGGTTTTTGCCGAGGTTGAGGGGAATTCCATGCTTCCGGAGCTTCACGGACGAGCGATTTATGAAACGTGTCCGAAATGTGGGTTTCACGGTCTTCGGTGCCCGACCGGAACATCCGTCTGCCCGAATTGCGGCTGGCTGACTCTCGAAAAAGAACGCGAAACTCTTCCGTATGAGGTTAGGCCCGCCGACCGTTTACGAGTCGTTCCCCAGGAAAAATACGCTCACGATGATCTGGTCGTGGTCGTTCCCAGTTCTGAAATTGGCCCGGTGGTGAAGCGGGTCGTGGGCGTTCCCGGCGATCGACTGGAAGTTCGCGACGGGGTTCTTTTTCGGAACGGAAAACGTGTGGTCCACACTCTTGAGTCCTGGCTCAAAACACGGATTTTGGTCTTTAACGACGATTTCCGGCCCGAAGGTCGAAGCCGCTGGAAGGTTTCTGAACCACAAACAGATCAGCCGAGAGCAGGTTGGGAACTGGAAAGCGGCGGGGATGCGCTGACATACGAGCACGAAACCGCCCGGTTTACGTCCGACGGCTGCCGCTTTGTTTCCGGCCCGATTACAAGCCAGCGGGCGGAAAACGGAACCTTGTTTCCCGCTTCTGCGATCCGGTTTCCGAAGGAATTCATGCTGGAATTTGAAGCGGAATTTGGGACAGACGAGAACGAAGGGTGTATTTGCGTGACGTTTCCAACGTTTCGTCTCACGTGGAAAGGGAATCGCAGCAAAGGACGAAAGACGAGATTCATCTTTTCGACGCTCGACGGTTTACCGCGTCTCTGGATCAATGGGAGGCCTGTTCCGTCAGCAGAAATGGAGGCGGAAAAGGGCGATTTTGGAACGATTCAAGTCCGTAATTTAGCCGGTGAAATGGTTGCGCTGCGTCACCTTGTGCTCTGGCGAGGAGAAATCTGGGAAGATTTTTCCGCAAATTACCACAATTTTACGAAAAAAGAGAAAAATTTAGTTGCATTTGACTGTGGGTCGGAGTATTATATAATCGGAAATAATTTATTCGTGAGTGAGGACAGTAGAGTCTGGGGAGGTATTTCCCCGCGTCAAATCCTGGGAAGAGCCACTTTAATTAATAATGAATAATTTAGCCGTAATTATTCCGTATCATTCCACGCCTGCCGAATTGGAAAGTTCGCTTCTTTCCCTGTTGGAAAATCGTCCGGAGAATTGCGAGATTTGTGTCGTATTAAATCAGCCATACGAAAATATTTACGAATTAAGCGACGATGAAGTCCATTTCCTGAATGCTCCGAAAGAAATGTCGGCGGAGAACAACGCGATTTTAGCCTGTATGCGACTGGGGCTGGCAGCCTGTGACTCGACGTACGTCTATATGATGCCCGCTGGCGTTCAGTTTCAGTCGGAATGGCTCGGAGCCTTGGAATTTCTGGATCAGAACGAGGAATTGAAGGCTTTTTTTCTCGACGCAGATCTGACGCAGGGAGGTTTTTTCAGAAAGGCTTTTCTGGAATCCTTTCTTCAGAGTTCAGAGATTTCCGATCTCATCGCGGACACGGATACAGAATGCTTTACGAATTTGGTGACGCTCATGCAGGATGCGGAACTCCCTTGCGGTTTGTTGGAAATTGAGATCACCGACGAAAATACAGAAGACGAACCGGAGCTGGAAAATCCGAGCCTTGAGCGGGAAACCGAGCCGGAAACGGAAATTCCGCTCAAACCCGAACTGCCGCAAAAGCCATTTGTGAGGAGTAAAACGGGTCTGTGGACTCACTTTTGTGAGTTGATTCGGCGTTTTTTTAAATCGAGAAAACGCTGATTGCGTTGAATTTTAAGAAGTTCTTCATTTCTTTTTCCCGAGAATAATTTCATGGCCGTTCCTCAAGAAATCCAGCGTCTTTTTCTGGCCCTTCGCCGTAAGATCCGGTTTTACCTCGCCGCGGAAGGTGTAGGGCTTTGGACGTTTCACCTCGGATTGATCTTTTGGTTTTCACTTCTGGCGGACCGTTTTTTTGAACCATCTCCGCTTGTGCGTGGAATTTTTTCGGGGGTCGCGATCTTTTTTCTGCTTTGGGATTTCTGGCGGGTCGTTCTGAAACCGGTCATGAAACCGATCAATGACCACGGTCTGGCTGTCCTTCTGGAAAAACGTTTTCCCGAGTTTGACGATGCGCTGCTGACGCTTGTGGAACCTGAACGTGTGGAGGATTCTTCGCTTCGTGACGAATTCCTCACCCGAACGCAGTCGGAGTTGGCGGACCGTTTGGCTCAGTTCCGTTTTCGCCCGCTTTTCCGTTTCAAGCCTTTGATCCTTGGGCTTCTCGGGGCGGTTCTTGCCGCGGCCTCAGTCGGTGGTTTTGTGATCGGCGCACCTGAACTCTTCCACGTGTGGACCGAGCGCTTCATCGCTTTTTCGGAAACGCCCTGGCCACGGCTCGTGCAGATGGAACTCCCGGAATCCTTTAGTTCCGGAACGCTTAAAGTCGCTTGCGGCTCGGACGTTCAAATCCGTGTCCGCGCCGGTATTTCCCAGACGGCGGTAGAGTCTGGCCGGCACTTGAATGATGTCCTTCGAACCGTTTATTTCTCGTACAAAACCGAGGACGGAATTCGGGATCGGGTCGCGATGGAGCGTGAAAACGAATCATTCACGGAAAACGGCGAATGGGCCGATTTCACGTATACTTTCCGAGGTGTTTTGAAGTCTTTTGACTTTGATTTGACTGGAGGCGACGCTTCCGTCCGCGGTCTGCATGTGGAGGTAGTGGATTCTCCGACCGCGGCCCTATCGCTGCGTTTTGAGTTTCCCGCATACACCGCTCTGACTCCCCAAACGCTCAAACCCGGGGCGGTTCAGGCCGTTCCCGCCGGGACCAAAATCACGGTTTTCGGTGAGGCCAACAAACCCCTGACCGGTGTGGAAGTGGATCAGTCCCGGTCAGTTGGGGAAAACGCCGGGGCTGAACGTGCTCTAAAGGCTCAAATCCAGAAATCAGGCCGTGGCTTTACGGTTCCACTGGGGATTTTTGAAAATGATTTGACCCTTCTGTTTACACTTCATGACTCAGATGGGATCGTTTCGTCCGCTCCGATCAAACTCACCCTGACGGTTGAGGAGGATTCCGTCCCACAGCTCGAAGTTACTCCGTGGGGAATTGGGGACTGTATCACGTCAAACGCGAGGATCCCAATGAAGGGCCGAATCAAAGACGATTTTGGGCTAAAAAACGTCTCGTTTGTTTGGCAGACAGAACGTCCTGAACCCCAAACCAGTGAGGATCCCAACGACGAAAAACAAGGGACCAAAGAGGGACCGAAAGGCTTTCGCCGCCTGGCTGAATGGTCGGATGTACAGACCGCTCCCCCGCTGGAGTTTGAACTGAACGGGTCGCTCGAAACCTCTGCGCTGGACCTGGTGGAACTGGGCCTTAAAGAGAAAGACCACTTCCAGATTTTCATGGCGGCAGAAGACCGAAATGATCGTGAGCCTGCGGGTCGCCGTGTCGGGCGTTCACAGCCGGTCACGCTCGAAGTTGTTTCGCCGGATCAGCTCCGCTGGAATCTGGAAGGCCGCGAGGCGGTTCTGGGCCAGCTCTTTGACGCGGCTCTGGGAGAAGTCAAGGATTCCCGTGAAACCCTTGGAACGCTCACGTTTGACACGCCGGAAAATCCTCCTGTACAGGCTCCTGTACAGGCTCCTGAAAACGCCGAAAAAGACAGCGAAGAATCGCTGCAGGAGCTTCAAAGCTACAGGACCGAGCGTGTGATCCAGAATAACCGAAAGAACTCGCACGAGTTTTACGGAATCGCGGAGAGCATCGAAAATATTTGCCTCCAAATGGTGAACAATCGAATCGACTCGCCGGCCTGGCTGGAGCGTTTGAATGCCGGGATCCGCGAGCCGCTCGTCTCGCTTCATACGAAACAGATCCCCGAGCTGGAAACGACGCTGACGGCTTTACGCGAGGCTATCGACGCAAACGATTTGTCTGCCGCGAAGACACTGCACGCCAAAGCCTCGGTTCAGATGGACGCGATTCTGTTACTTCTGGCCGCTGTCCGCGAGAAGATCCTGAAAATGCAGGACTTCAGCGAAATGGTCAAACTCATGCGCACGGTAGTCCGTCAGGAAGAGGAGCTTCAGCTCGAAATTGCGAAGCAGAACCGTTCCGCACTGGCGGATTTGGCCGGCGATGACGATGATGATGACGATGAAGAAGATGTTCCAAAACAGGAAGCCGAACCGGTTGAAGACACCGGGAAAGCGCCAACGGCCGATCGTCTTGTGGAACGTCAGGAGGAAGTTCTTCGCACGTTCAACCTCTGGGACGAGAAGATCCCGCAAATGCTCGAAATGCTTCGGAACGATCCGGTCCATGCGAACCTTCTGAAAGACGCCCGGCAGATGAGTGACGAAATGCGAGTTCGCAGCCGTCTTGAGGAAATCAATCGGCAGCTCGCTGAGAAAGAACATTCCAAAGCGGCCGATGGAACGAAAAAGCTGATCCCCGACCTGAAGAAGATCCTCGCAAAACTCGAGACAGAAGACCGAAGCCAGCGTCTCCAGTCCGAAACGGAACGCCTGCGCGCGCACCTGAAGGAACTGAACGAGCGTATCCGTGAGCAGCAATCTCTTGAAGGCCGAACACGCCGTGCCCGGGACGTTCGGGAAATCGCCAAAGATCAGGATTCCGCAGCCCAAAAAACGGGGGAACTTGCCCGCAAGATTTCCGACGAAGAACAGGCAAATCAATCCGAAAACCAATCGGGTGAAAACAATCAGCCGTCGGAGGGAGACCAGGCTGAGAATTCTGAATCCCAGGAGTCCAAACAGGGTGAAAAGCCCCTTTCCGAGTCTCTGCGTGAGGCTCAAAAGCGTATGGACGCGGCTCGGGAAAAGCTGGAGCAGACCGACCGATCTGGTGCGCAGGATGAACAGAAAAAGGCCCTTGAAGAACTGGAACAGGCAAAGGCCGAGCTGGAAGAAATTCTGCGTCAAATGCGTGAGGAGGAAATGAAGCGGTCGCTTGCCCAGATCGAGACGCAGCTCAAGACGATGATCCAGCTCCAGCGGGGAATTCAGGACGATACGAAACGCCTCGATGGGATCCCGCAGGAGAAGCGCACGGTCGAATTTACCGACGAGTCCGCGCGTCTTTCCCGGCGTGAAAGGGAACTGGAGCTCAAGGCCGAAACACTTCTGACGATGCTTCGGGAGGATGGCCGGGCGCGGATGATGGTCGAGCTGCTCACCCAGACCGCCCAGGACATGAATCGTGTGATGGACTTCCTCGCCAAAGGCCGCGCCGATTCCGTCACGATCGATCTGGAAACCGACATCATTCAGGCCCTTGAAGAAATGCTCGCCGCAGTCGAGGAGACCGAGCGGAAACTTGAGGAAGACCAGGATTCTCCCGATGGAAATATGGACGGCTCGGGAGGGGATATGGATCAGGCCCTGATCGACAAAATCGCCGAGCTGAAGATGATCCGCTCTGCCGAGGTCCGAATCTGGAAGCGGACGCAAAACACTCCCGCATCGGAAGTCGAAATCCTCCGCGGCCTCTCCACCCAGCAGGAAAAACTGCGCAAGATCGTACACGAGATGGCTAAATAGGATAGATTGTGAAGAGGGAAAACCTCCTTGTGCCACTTCAACTTTAAGGAAGTTTCCAAAACCTCAATCCCTTTTCCAGAATGATAGCGCCGCCTGTTCAAACCTCATTTTAAACACGGATTTTCACGCATCAAAAGGATTTTCTATCCCGTAAAACAAAATCTTTTGATCCTTCTGAATCTGTGAAAACCGTGTTTAAAGCAAAGGTTAAACTGAAACGGACTTGGTGTTTGGAATGGAAGTTTTTGAACTTTATTTCATGACCTTCGGCCAAATCAGGTTTGGATTCAGCTTGAGCGCCTCGTCGAAGAAGTTCTTCGCGGCGGGGGCGTCGTCCTGGGCCAGAGACACAAGGCCGTGCAGGAAGAACAACTTCGCGCTGCGTTCTGCGGCAGTTCCGTCTTCACCGAACTTGGAGAATTCGTCCGCTCGGGCCGACCGGTCCATACGAGCGTTTACCGCGTCTGCGAATTTCTGCGTCAGCGCTTTCGCTTCGTCCAAACGCCCCAGCTTCTTCAGAGAGGCGATCTGGAAGTAGGTGATCTCGTGGCAAAGATCCACGTTCGCGTTGGCCGGATCCGCCGATTGCGCGAACGCTTTCTTCGCGCCTTCCACGTCGCCTTTGGCTTCCAGGGTAGTACCGAGGAAGTAGAAGATTTTGGCGTTCTGTCCGCCGCCGACCACTCGGCCCACCTCGAGGTTTTCCGGGTAGGTCTGTGCGATCTCGAAATCAGCGACGGCACCGTCGAAATTCTTGGCGTCACGACGAGCCAGACCGCGGAGCAGGTGCGCATCCACGAAAGTATCGTGCACGGCCCGGCCTCCTTCCCAGACGTGGAAGTGGCGTTTGTCGAGCTGGTCGATCGCTTTCTGGTACTGGCCGGTGGCGTTCCAAAGTCCGATCAGACGGATCGTCGAATCGTCGTGGGAAAGGACCGTTTCAAGATTTGCCTCCATCAGTTTCAGACGCTCGGGGGCTGGAACGAGTTTCTGCGCTTCCAGAACGTCCAGCTCGACGAACGGTTTCGGGTCGGAAACGTCGTACTTCAGACTGGTCTTATACGCTTCGATCGCGCGGTCGATCTGGCCGGCCTGCGTGTAAGCGAAACCCAGGTTCCGCCAGACGCGGCCGTACGCCGGATTCAGCTGAGCGGACTTCTCCCACGCCGCGATCCCTGCATCTTTCTGCTCGAAGTAGTACAGAATATTCCCGAGCAGGCACCACGCCTTCGCGTCGTTCGGGTTCCGCTTGACGGCGGCTTGCAGGAGGGCGATCTCCTCCACGCGGAACGGGAAGCAGTAGTCGAGCGACTGGGCCGGGACCTTGACCCCTTCGCCGGGCGCCAGAGCGTCGAGCCAGTACGCCGCCATGAGTGAATCGCTGAACGGCTTGCCGTACCGCATCGCCGCGCGCAGTATCCTGGCCGCGTCATCCGAGCCGAGCGAGGCGTAGTCGGCCACGACTTCGAGCAGTTCCTGGACCTTGACCAAATCATCTCCGCGGAGCGCTTCGTCGAAGATCGCGTTCGCTCTGGCGTCAAAGAAACCCTCCACCAGTGCGAGTTCCACCTTCGCCATGACGTCGAGCGGATTCTGACGCAAAACGTTCATCAGGACCGCCAGCCGGACTTCCCGCGGGGCGTTCATCTTGCGGAGGAAGTACGCGCGGACCACCTGCGCCTTCGGGTCGTCGTAGTTCGAGTTCAGCGACTTCAAAACCAGTTCGAGCGCTTTCGGGTAGTCGCCTTCGCAGGAGGCGAGTTTGGCGAGCTGGAAGAACGCGGCGGACTGGTATCCGGTCGTCCACGTGGCTTTCCAGTACTGGTCTTTCGCTTCGGCGATTTTGCCCTCGTTCTGGAGGACCAGGCCGAGCAGGTAGTGAGGCTCGCCGTCTTTCAGGCGCGTGTAGTTTTTATCGAGGCGGGCCAAAGCCGCGCGCAGGTGCTTCCCGGCGAGTTCCCATTTCGCCTGGCGGGCGTAATGGAGACCGACCGCGGTGTTCGTCCGGGCGTCTCCCGGGTCGCGGCGAAGGGCTTCCTCGTAGTAGTCCATCGGGTTCATGCGCGCATTGTGGAACTGCTCCATGCGCTGGGCGGCGAGGAAAAGCTCCTCGACCGTCTGGAAATCTTTCGGCGCCGGAGTCGGCTTCACGATTTCCGGCATTTCCTCCGGTTCCAGCTTGGTCGGCTGCCACGTCACGAGGACTTTTCCCGCGGCGTCGAGCAGGGCGACGCGGATCTGCTCGTCCTGCGTCTCTTTCGGAACGGTCAGCTCCTGAATGAACGGGTGGGCCGGGTCGATATTAATTTCTTTTTCAAGCGCTTCCTCGCCATTAATATAAATGACGGATTTCGCGTTCCGGAAATCGCCGGTGGCGCAGAAGCCGAAGCGGATTTTATCCTCGGCGACGCGCTCCAGGTTGGCGGCGGCGTCAACGGTCGCGGCCTTCACGCCACCGATCCCACGGATCGGGTACCAGACCTGAGTGTGCTCGCGCGTTTCGCCCGGGCCGATCCAGCTGTAGTCCGGCTGATTGTCCGACCACGCGCCGACCATGAGCTCCAAGTACTGCGGGTACTCGGCGTCACTTCCCTCGAGCGACTCCTTTTTCTCCTCTTCGGTCCAGGGGTCGGTCAGCATTTTGTCCCACATTTTGGCGCGGTCGTGATTCCCCCACAGGAAAAACTTCTTCCCGGGGACCTGGTAGTGGTTTGCGATGTGAACGGTTCCCGCGTCACGCCCGTGGTCGTAGCCGGCCAGAAAATCGCTTTCCTGGTCCCAAGCGAAGACCGAACGGAACCGGTCCGTGTGGTTCTTCCAGTAGCGGAAATCCACGCCCGGCAGTCCTTCGGGCCAGTTGCAGAACGAAACCTTCGCGTGGTCGCAGCCGTGCTGGACGTTCGGCGCGAAAATGACCTCGTAGTCGAGATTGCAATGGACCGAAACGTTCGCCCAGCAAAGCATCGACTGGATCAGGTTCGAGCGGTTTTCGATGCGCGTTTTGGCCTTCACGTAGGAACGGCCCGGCACGACGGAAAGCTCGACCGACCATTTCATCCGGTGGCGCAGTTCCGTCTCGCCGACCCAGATCGACTTGGAGCCGTCGGGGTTTTCGAGCGTTTTCCAGTCCACGGCCATGAAACTTGACGGGCGGTGGTGGTGCGGAATGTTCCACTCCACGCCGCCGGACATCCAGGCGCCGAGCATCCCGATTAGGGCCGGCTTAACAACGTGCTGGCGGTAGAAAAACTCGTAGTGGTTTGTTTTGTCGGTGGCCTGAAGGATCCGGCCGCCCAGTTCAGGCATGACGCAGATCTTCACGAATTCGTTTTCAAGGAACAGACCTTTGTACGTCACGTCCTTTTTGTCGTCGGTCAGACGGTCCAGCATAGCGTACGGGTACGTGTGCCCTTGCGCTCCCTGATATACGCGGCCCGTAAAATAAATCGCGTTCAGATCCGCCGGGCCGATCTGATAGGTCGGTAAAACGACCGGTTCTTCCCTGACCGTCACGGGCGCGGGATCTGCCAGAGCGAGGCCAGCCAATAAAGGAAGGAGCAAAGCTCCAAGATAAAAATGTTTCATTTGAGTTAAATTAGTAAAAAGAATGGTTGGACTTTAATCACGATTTTCCCGGAGGATTCTGGGAAAAACCTCAATAGCGCTTTCCAGTATAGCTGATTTTCTTTTCCTTTTAAAGGGGGGGAGCCTTTACTTTTTGAGGAAAATCTGGTAGAATGAAAATGATGTGCCTGGAGACGAGTTTCGCTTTGTGGGAACCTTTAGAGTTTTAATATGTACTTGATTAAAATCGATTTTTCGCTTTCAGAAATCGCGTCGTATATGTCGTCGCACGTCCTTTCGGATGTTTATGAGAATATGCGTCTGGAGAAAATCGGCCTTAATCCTGAATATATTAATGGTACTGGAAACCAGCCGCTTGTTTTAACGTACTCTCTCCCGGGCCGGGTGGAAGATTACGAAATGTTGCCCGAGGAACACGCTTTCCGGCTGATTTCGAGTCGTTACCCGTGTTTTGAGCCTGAGAAAGCCCGATTCTGCCCAGGCGTTCCATGCTGGACGTGGACCACAGAGGAAATGACAATTAATTTTGAGCCGAAGGAAATAGAGTGCGAACCGACTGGTGAGATTTTAGGTATGCAGGACGCTTACGTCTCGGTTTCCCGCGGGGAAGTTTTTATTTCGTTCGAAATGGTGCAGGAGTTCCTGACTCTTCAACTTGCGGGACTGGGGCTGAATCTGAAAGATATGCAGCCGCTCAAGTGGGACTCTGGCCGAAACGCGCTTATTTGTCAGGCAGATTCGTTTTCGATTACGTGGATCATTTCAGAGCCGAACGCATTTGACCCGCTGCTGCATTTTCTGAATCTGAAGAAAATCGTTGAAAGCCTTCGCGGCGAATACCGCTTCAGTATTGAGGAGGCCTCACCGACACCTGAACCGTTGAGAGCGATGAAGATCCCACTCCGAAAAAAGGGTGAAACCAAATACTGGTGAAGTTTATTGATTCCTTTTTGACCTTAAAATGAATGGTACATTATACATTCTTAAACTGATGATCCCCGTTGGGATAGTGATTTCTACGGCGGTTTACCTGATTTGGGGGGGAGGACTGTACTTCCAGATTCAAGCCCTCATTTTCATTGGCTGCCTCGCAGGTGCGATCGTGGCTGAAGAGGTCCAGGTCCTTGCTGGGAAGTGGAAATCGAGCCTCATGGCGGTCGGTTTTCTTGTTGGAGCGGCCTCAAGAATCATTTTTCCCCTTATTTTTCTGTTTTTTTCGTTAAAATTTTATCATTACCCCATAGACAAAAATTTACAATATGTTATAATTATCTCATATTTCGCATATTATCCACTTATGCTTTTCGCCTGTACATCGGCAGCAATCGCGCGAGCAAAAGCCTCACAGCCGGTCAAAGACTCTCAGGAAGAGAGTCCCCAAGCCAAGAATTCCACGGCATGTCAGGTTTCCGATAGTACCGAAAAAGCTTTTGATGAGAAAAAAAGGTAAATCATGGATACTGCAAAACTTTTCGAACACGTGAATGACAGTCACGTATTCGAGTTCCCGTTTGGCTGTGAAATCGAACTGCCCGTTATTTGCGGGCTGCAACTGACGAAATTCATGGTGATTGAGGTGCTGGTCGCGTTGTTCATGCTCCTCTTCTTCATACCTCTCGCCCGTAAAATCAAAACAGGCCAGCCGGTTCGCGGTCGTTTCAGCAATCTGCTGGAAGTTTTTCTTCTTTTCCTTCGTGACGATGTTGTTCGGCCGTCCATTGGTCACGGGGCGGATAAATTCCTCCCGCTTGCCTGGACGACTTTTTTCTTCATTCTGGGAATGAATCTTTTCGGAATGCTTCCGGGTTTCGGCTCACCAACTGCGAGTTACTCCGTGACTTGCCCGATGGCTGTGATCGCTCTGCTTTCATTGATTTTTGCCGGATCGGTTGCTCAAGGCCCAATCGGATTCTGGGTTCATCAGGTTCCCACGATGGATCTTCCGTTTGGAATGGGTTACATTTTGAAACCGATGCTTTTCGTTATTGAAGTTTTCGGTTTGATGGTCAAGCACTTCGTGTTGATGATTCGTCTTTTCGCGAATATGTTTGCCGGGCACCTCGTTTTGGCTGTCTTCACGACGTTCATCACGGTGGTCACCAGTGGCTGGCTGCTGTGGTTTTGCGTTTCTGTGCCGTCCATGGCATTGGCCATCGCGATCAGCCTTTTGGAAATCTTCGTCGCTTTCCTTCAGGCGTACATTTTCACGTTCCTCATGTCGTTGTTCATCGGTATGGGCCGCCACGCGCACTAATGCGGGGACGACGCTTCCAGCGTCGTTAATAAATCAGAAGATGACGCTTCCAGCGTTGTTAATAAAATAAAGGACTAAAGACGGTGTTTCACGCATCGTCCCTGAACTGATAATCAATTAATCATCACTTACTCAAACTAGGGAGACCTAAAAATGAAAAAAGCTGTTTTCGCCATGCTGTTCGCTATGGTTCTGTCCGTCGTTTCTGCCGCGTTCGCTCAGGACGCCGCTCCGGCTGCTGATCAGACTGCCGCTCCGGCTGCCGCCGCCACTGACGCCGCTCCTGCCGCTGAAGCGGAAGCCGAAGCTCCGGCCAATAACAGTTACAAAATCCTGGTTCCGATCGGATGCGCTTTCATCATCGCCGGCGCCGGTTTCGGTATTGGCCGCATCGGTGGCAATGCCGTGGACGCGATGGCTCGTCAGCCGGAAGCCGCTTCCGCTATCCAGACCGCGATGATTCTGGCCGCCGCCTTGATCGAAGGCGCTACGCTGTTCGCGCTGGTTATCTGCCTGATTATGTGATTTGATTTTCGTTCTCGAAGATTGAACGTAATATTTAACCACATTGGATAGAAAACACAGGAAGTTGCTATGAAGAAACATTTGTTTGCCCTTTCAGCTGCCCTATACAGCGTCATGAGCATGACGTCGTGTGTTTTCGCCGAAGGAAGCGAAGAGGGAGCGTCCCTCCCTCCGTTTTGCGCGGACCTCGCACTCTGGACCGCGGTCACGTTTCTGTTGGTTCTGATCGTCCTTTGGAAGTTTGCCTGGGGCCCGATTATGGAAGGCCTCGACAAGCGCGAGCAGTACGTCCTGGACCAGCGCAGTGACGCGGAAAAAGCCAATGCTGACGCTAAAGCTCTTCTGGATGATTACAAGAAGCAGTTGGCGAACGCCAAAGCGGACATCCAGCAGATGAAAGCGGAAGCGCAAGCGAACGCGGAAAAATCTGCTGCCATCCTTATGAATAAAGCGATGGCGTCTGTGGAAGCCGAAAAAAAGGCCGCCACGCAGGAAATTAATAACGCGAAAGTCCAGGCACAGAAAGAACTGGCTGAGCAGAGCGCCGCTCTGGCGGTAGAACTGGCCGGGAAAATCCTGAAACAGGAGCTCAACCCGCAGTCTCATCAGAAGCTCATCAATCAGGCTGTCGCCAAATTCGGTAAATAAATCAGTGTGACGAAACGCCCTGTACGGGGACGGCGCTTCCAGCGTCGTCAGTACAAAGTTTCGTCATTCTGAACGAAAATCACACGCAAGTGTTTGAACTTTTTCATAAATCACCCACATCGAGGTTTCCATGTCAACCGACGTCAATGCGTTAGATTCCAGGTACGCCGCGGAAGCATCCCCGGATGTTACGATGGAAAAAATCAGCAGTGTGTACGCCGACGCACTCTTTGGAGTCATCGATAATGATTTGCAAAAAGTCAGGGAAATTCTCGGCGAGTACGCGGAATTTATTACGGACGTTCTGGACTCTTATCCGGATTACGACCGTATTTTGAAAAGCCGTTTGGTGGCGTCGGATGAAAAAATCGCGATCATCGAGCGGGACTTCAAAAATGTTTTAAGTCCTGTACTGTTAGACTTTTTCCGTGTCGTTGCAAAGCATGAGCGCCTGGACTGCCTTCGCGCAATCTATGGCCAAGCACTGAAAAATTTAGACAAACTGGCGAATCGTGTCGCGGTCACCATTACGACGGCGGCTCCCGTTTCCCAGGATGTTATCGAGAAAATCAAGCAGGGCCTTGCTTCGAAGTTCCAGGCGGAACTCGTTGTCTCCTGCAAAGTGGACCCAAATCAGATAGGCGGTTTGGTCGTCCGGGTAGGCGATACGATTTACGACGGATCGATCGCTTCGCAGCTCGAAAATATGCGTCGTAATATCGTTAAAAATTATGAGCCTAAACAGAATTGAATTAGGGAACATTCATGAAATTCAAAGCCGATGAAATCGCTTCCGTTATTCAACAGGAGATAAAGCAATACGAGTCCCGTATTGACGTGCGTCAGGTTGGCCGCGTCCTGGAAGTCGGTGACGGTATTGCTCAGGTTTATGGTCTTTCGGATGTTATGGCCAATGAGATGGTGGAATTTTCCAACGGAGTTATGGGGTTGGCTTTCAACCTCGAAGAAAACTCGGTCGGTATCATCATTCTCGGTGATTATCTGAAAATTCAGGAAGGTGACGAAGTCCGCAGCACGGGGCGTCTGCTCAGTGTTCCGGTCGGCGATGCCGTTCTGGGCCGTGTTATTGACCCGCTGGGAAATCCGCTCGACGGTAAAGGTCCTATCATGACCACCGAAACGCGCCCTGTGGAGTCCGTGGCTCCGACCATTTCCCAGCGTCAGCCTGTGCGTGAAGCTCTCCAGACCGGTATCAAGGCCGTGGACGCCATGACACCGATCGGACGTGGTCAGCGTGAGCTGATTATTGGTGACCGTAAAACCGGTAAAACGGCTATTGCGATCGATACGATTATTAACCAGAAAGGTAAAGGCGTCAAGTGCTTTTATGTCGCGGTTGGTCAGAAAGAATCGACCGTCGCTGGTTTGATTGAGACCTTGCGCCAGAACGATGCCATGGAATACACCACGGTCATCGTCGCAGGCGCTTCCTCTCCGGCTCCTCTGCAGTATATCGCGCCTTACGCTGGTACTGCGATGGCCGAATATTTCACCTACAATGGCGGCCATACGCTCTGCGTTTACGACGACTTGAGCAAACAGGCCGTCGCTTACCGTCAGCTTTCCCTGCTGATGCGCCGTCCGCCGGGACGTGAAGCGTACCCGGGCGACGTGTTCTACTGCCACTCCCGTTTGCTGGAACGTTCCTGCAAACTCAGCAACGAGCTTGGCGGCGGGTCCCTGACGGCTCTTCCGATCATTGAAACCCTCGAAGGTGAAGTCTCCGCGTATATTCCGACCAACGTGATTTCCATTACGGACGGTCAGATTTACCTCCAGCCTGACCTCTTCTTCGCCGGCCAGCGCCCCGCCATGAACGTCGGTATCTCCGTGAGCCGCGTCGGTGGTTCGGCACAGGTCCCGATCATGAAGAAGGTTGCCGGTGGTATGCGTCTGGACCTCGCCGCGTTCCGCGAACTGCAGGCCTTCGCGCAGATGGGAACCGAACTGGACGCCGCCACTCAGCAGCGTCTGGATCGTGGTTACCGTCTGAACGAATTGCTCAAGCAGGGTATCTGCAAACCGATGCACGTGATTGACCAGTGCATCAGTATTTACGCGGCGACCCGTGGTTACCTGGATAAAGTTCCGGTGACCAAAGTCCAGGAATACGAAAAGGGACTTTTGGACTACTTCCACACCGCCGAGCAGGCCACGTGGGACAAAATCGATGCCGAACGCAAACTCACCGATGAGGTTGAGGGCGAAATGAAGCGCGTCATTGGAAAATTCACCGAAGATTTCCAGGCGTGATTCCTGATTTCGACATAATTCCGCCGGGAAGATGGTCTTTTCGGCGGCTTAAACAAGTACAAGCATCGGTTTAGCAAAAGATCCTGATCATGGCAAAAACGAAAACGCTTAATAAACGACGTCAGTCCATTCGCAGTATTCGCAAGATTACGCGAACGATGGAGCTGATCTCCACCGCCTGTTACCGTGGCGCGATGGAACGTGCGATGTCGGCGATGGCCTATACGGATCGTTTAACGAACATGGTGCGTAATTTGGCAGGTTCCGGCGCGGAAGTGTCGCACCCGCTGCTCGTCGGGCATCCAGAAACCAAAACGGTTCAGCTTCTCGTGCTGAGTTCCAACCGCGGACTGTGCGGTGGGTACAACGGCGGGATCCTTCGCCGTGCGAATCGTCGCTGGAACGAGCTGACGGGTAATGCTGCGGATGCTCTTGACCAGAAGGTGGAAAACCCCTTGCTGGACATCGCGGGCAAGCGCGGTATTTCGTATTTCAACTACCGCAAGACGAAACCGGCTCAAACCTTTACGCAGTTTGAAGACAGACCGGCATGGGATGAGGTCGAGAAAATCGCCGATGGGTACCTCGAACAGTACCTCACCGGAAAAATCGACCGTTTGGAGATCATTTATACCAAATTCTTCTCCATGTCGAAACAGGCAGTCGTTCATGAAACGCTCCTTCCGCTCTCGGAGCTGGGAAGCAGTGACACGGCGAAGGACGACACCAAGAGTAACTTAAACGCTGAGTATGACTTCCTTCCGAGTGCGGAAAGCATCCTGAAGGAAATCGTTCCCGCGAGTTTCAAAACGCAGCTTTTCAAGTGCTTCCTTGATGCGGCCGTTTCCGAGCAAATCGCTCGAATGGTTGCGATGAAGGCGGCAACGGAAAACGCCGATGCGATGATCCAGACTCTTACGATGGCGGTCAACCGTTCGCGTCAGAGCCAGATCACCGGCGAACTTACCGAGCTGATTGGCGGCGTGGAAGCATTGAAGTAGTTTGGAGGTTTAAGGTCCGTGGGGCGGCGCCTTGCCGGAGCTTCCTCCAAAATGTTAATCAGAAAGAATAAATTATGCCAAGTAACATCGGTCATATTACGCAGGTCATCGGCTCCACGTTCGACGTGGAATTTGCTGAAGACTCGCTTCCCGCAATTTACAACGCGGTGAAAATTCAGTCGGATAAAAACGGCGTGAAGCTGAATCTTACCGGTGAAGTCCAGCAGCACCTCGGCAGCGGCCGCGTTCGCTGCGTCGCGCTGGGTTCAACGGACGGTCTTATTCGTGGTCTTGAGTGTGTGGATACTGGCGCACCGGTGATGGTTCCGGTCGGTCCTGAGACGGTCGGTCGTGTGTTCAACCTTCTGGGCGAACCGATCGACAACCGTGGGCCAGTGAAGGCGAAAGCGTTCTCACCGATCCACCGTGACGCTCCGAAAATCGCCGACCTTTCGACGAAGACGGAGATTTTTGAAACCGGTATTAAAGTGATCGACCTTCTGACGCCGTTCGTCCGCGGTGGTAAAGCGGGTCTGTTCGGCGGTGCCGGACTGGGCAAGACGGTTATTATTCAGGAACTTATCGCGCGAATCGCTTCGGCGCACGGCGGTTACTCCGTGTTCGCCGGCGTTGGTGAGCGTACACGTGAAGGAAACGACCTTTGGCTCGAACTTCAGGAAGCCGCGATCGGTCAGACCGGCAAGCACGTGATCGACCAGACCTGCATGGTCTTCGGTCAGATGAACGAGCCGCCGGGAGCGCGTCTTCGTGTTGCCCTTTCGGCCCTGACGATGGCGGAATATTTCCGTGATCAGTCTGGAATGGACGTTTTGCTCTTCGTCGATAACATTTTCCGTTTCTCTCAGGCGGGTTCCGAAGTGTCCGCGCTTCTGGGACGTATGCCGTCTGCCGTGGGTTACCAGCCTACGTTGGCGAGCGAAATGGGCGCTCTTCAGGAGCGTATTACTTCGACGGACAAAGGGGCTATCACTTCCGTTCAGGCCGTTTACGTCCCAGCTGACGACCCGACGGACCCGGCTCCGGCCACGGCCTTCGGTCAGTTGGACGCTTTCGTGTATCTGGAACGTGCGATTTCCGAAAAAGGTATTTACCCGGCAGTGGACCCGCTGGCGTCTTCCAGCCGAGTGCTTGACCCGCAGTATGTGGGCGAAGAGCATTACCAGTGCGCGCGTCGCGTGCAGTCCACCCTGCAGCGTTACCGTGAACTCCAGGATATCATCGCGATTCTGGGCGTTGACGAATTGAGCGAAGCGGACAAACTGGTCGTCCATCGTGCGCGTCGTATGGAACGTTTCCTTTCCCAGCCGTTCCTCGTGGCGGAAGCCTTCACGGGTAAGAAGGGCGAGATCACGCCTCTGAAAGAGACGATCCGCAGCTTCAATGAAATCTACGAAGGAAAATGGGACCATCTGCCTGAATCCGCTTTCATGTACGTCGGCGGCATTGAACAGGCTGCCGAACAGGCGGAAAAGATGGAAGCCGCGGCGAAGAAATAAAAATGTATGGAGTGCGGTGATACAGTCGCGTAAGCGACATTCACCGCTTTTACTTGCTGCAATACAGCCTCGCAGAGGCATTTGCCGCTTGAAGTGTGGAAAGACTTTCCCACGTGAAAATCCGTTTCAGGATTTTTGTTAATTAGTCGCTAAAGGAAAGCGGCAAATGCGCTGACGCGCTGTATTGCCGCACTCCATAAGAGGATAGAACTATGGAAATCAAATGCGTCGTAGTTACGCCTGAAAAAGTGGTGCTCGAGAAGGACGCTGAGTTCGTCGCGCTTCCGCTTTATGACGGCGAATATGGGATTGCGTTTAATCATACTCCGGTGATCGGTCGTTTGGGAGCTGGTGAACTTCGTATCCGAAAGGACGGAAACGTGGATTCGTATTACGTCGCTGGCGGTTTCGTCGAGGTGCTGAACAATAACGTGACGCTGATGACGAGCCGCGCGGTCCCGGTCGCCCAGATCACGAAAGAGGTCGCGGAGAAAGCACTCGCCGAGGCTTCGGAGAAACCATCCTCCACGCCGGAAGAGACGGAATTGCGAGACCAGGCTCTTATGGCCGCCCGGGCCATGATGCGGATCGCGAACCGTTAATTTCGGGCTTTACATTTACTGTGCCATTTGCCATCGGACAGAAAAGGGGGACTTTTTTGTCGCTTGGCAAGTGGCTTTTTTTTGGTTTCTTCTCAAGAAAAAGACGTTAGAAGGGTTGATTTTGCCGCGGTTTGTGGTATAATGAAGGGAATTAGGATTCCAACCCATTTGACTGTTTTCGTTTTCTTATGCCAAATCCACGTTCCAGCTACTTTCAGCCAGACGCCCTGAAGAAGATCCACCAGCTTGAGCTGCGTGCGCGCTTCATCATGGAGGGCCTCATGTCCGGGCGGCACAAAAGCCCGTTTTTCGGGCAGTCTCTTGAGTTCCTTCAGCATCGCGAATATGTTCCCGGCGATGATCTGCGCCGAATCGACTGGAAAGTCTGGGGGAAGCAGGACCGTTTCTTTATTAAACAGTTTGAGGATGAAACCAACCTGAATGCTGTTTTGCTTGTGGACGGCTCGCGGAGTATGCGTTATGCCAGCGGATCACACAAAATGTCGAAATTCGACTACGCGGCAACTCTGGCCGTTTCGATCGGGTATCAGCTTCTTCAGCAGCAGGATGCAGTCGGGGCGATTTGCTTTGACTCGGAGATCCGTCAGATCGTGCCTCTGAGAACGAGCCGGAACCACCTGAACGCCGTGATCCAGGCACTTGAAGCAACGGAGCCACAAGAAAAAACCTCTTTGGGGGAAGTACTTACGCGTTCGGCGGAGCTTTATCCAAGGCGGGGGATGATTTGCCTGTTCAGTGACCTGTTCGTCCCGAGAGAGGAATTCTGGAAAGGGCTGAAACTCCTGCGATCGCGTGGGCACGACGTGCTGGTTTTTCAGATCCTCGATGATGAGGAGCTGGATTTCACGTTCCAGGGGCCGACACGGTTTCAGGGGCTGGAACTCCCTGAGAGTTTGCGGTGCAATCCGCGTGCGCTTCGGGCGGGGTATCTGGAGGCCATTAACGCTTTTCTGGAAGAGATCCGCCGCGGCTGCGCATCGAATCAGGTCGATTATGTGCTCGTGAGGACGAGCGAGCCGTTTGACAAGAGCCTTGCAAGGGCACTGCTGAAGAGGAAATAAAAGAAAGAGCCGATCAAGAGTTTGAACCACAAAAAAGGCGGCGCTTAAAAGGTTTACCCTCTTAAGCGCCGCCGGTCTGTTTCAGACGACGCTGGAAGCGTCGTCCCCGTAAACTAGTTTAATCACCACGGCTTCCAAACGCCCGGCTGAGCGATGGCATAGAGTTCACCGGCCGGAGTCGGTTCATCCAGCGGTTTGACCGGGGCTTCGCTGTTCATGGTGAGCTGGTCGTGGTTTTCGTAGATCATGAGGGCCGGACCGTTATTCACGGCATCGTCCCAACGAATGACCTGACCGGAGTAGCTGGCCATACGACCCATGACGGCGGTGAAGGAGCTGTACGCGCCGATGTAGGCTTCGTTGTAGCGTTCACCGGATTTAATCGCGGCGATCAGGTCGGTGTGTTCCTGCTGGTAGGGGCCGGCGCCGTGCGCACGACCGTGAACATTGGAAGTTCCTTCGGTTCCGACAGCGGCTTCAGAGACGTTGCTCCACGTGTTCGGCTGGTGACGGCACTGGGAGAACATTTTGCGGCCGTCCGCGTAGGTGAATTCGCAGAAGTGGTGGTCGTAAATTTCGCCGAAACTGCCGCTGTTTTTACGAACTTCACGGCCGCCCATGGCGTTGACTTCCACCGGGTGAGCGTAACCTTCGAACATGTTGGCGTTCGGGTCGGTCACGGTCATGACCCAGTTACCAATGTCGATGTTGTGAACGTGCTGTTCGCAAATGTTATCGCCGCAGAGCCAGTTGAAGTAGTACCAGTTACGCATCTGGTATTCCATTTCGGTCCAGTTTTCCTGACGCGGACGAACCCAGACGCCTCCGCCGTTCCAGTACACGCGGGTGTAGAGGATCTTGCCGTATTTGCCTTCGACGATGTCGTTGATTCCGGCGATGTAAGAGGCTTCATGGTGACGCTGGAGACCAACGCCGACCTTGAGGTTTTTGTCATCGGCGAGTTTAGCGGCTTCGAGAAGCATTTTGAAACCGGGCGCGTCAACGCAGCAGGGTTTTTCCATGAAGACGTTCTTGCCAGCTTCGACGGCGGCTTTGAAGTGGATCGGGCGGAATCCCGGCGGGGTGGCGATGATGACGTACTGCGCTTCGGCAATCGCCAGGACTTTGCGGTAGGCGTCGAAACCCCAGAAGCAGCGGTCTTCCGGAATATTCAGACGAGCTGCAGTTCCCTTGGCACGATCTTCGAAAGCGTCGCAGCAGGCGATAATTTCGGTATCAGGGTTGGAAAGGAAGTCGTTGGCGGCACCATTCGCACGGCCACCACAGCCGATCATGACGGCTTTGATCTTTTCACCGCCTTCGGCGTGGGCACTGCGAGCGACAAAGCTCGAAACAGCGGCGGCTCCAGCGACGAGGCCGGAGGTTTTCAGAAAATCACGACGGTTGGTCTGACTCATTAAATAGTCTCCTTGAAATAAGTGTAGGAAGTACGCATTCTGAAGAAGCGATTCTTCCGGTAGGAAATGGGAGGGTACAGCCAGTGGCTGTGGTACATTTTTTATATTATGTGCTTATGGGGGGGCTTTTGTCAAGAGGTGGGGGGAATTTTTTTCCTCTTTTTCCCAAAAAAAAGTGAAAATTTCCCGTGAAAATGAGTCCTGGAGGAAAATCGAGGTGGTTTATTGGCCAGATTCCAGTATAAATCGTTCTTCCCGCTCGACTTTTATCGGCTGGGGGAGCGCATGAATGTAATCCGTTACCGCGGCAGTAAATGACCTCGGGACGACCCGGAATCCCGTGCATTTCTTGAGGACGGCGTACCCGTCCCCCCCACGAGCCAAAAAGTCCGTGACGGCGATTTTGTACGTACTTTTCGGGTCGATGGGCTTTCCTTGGAGCGTCAGTTCCCGTATTTCGTTCGTTTTATCATCCACCCGCAATAGAACTTCACGAGAGAATTGCGGGAACGCGGCCATTCCGGGCTTGATTTTCGCGATAAAATCGAAGAGTTCCAGGAACGTTTCACCGTCAAATTCCAGGACCCAGATCTCATTTTGGAAGGGGAACGCGGTTGAAATGTCGGCGAGCGTCACTTCTCCAGCGGGGAGACTGGCGCGCAAGGTCCCGCCGTTGATGATGGCGAAATCGCACTCGAGCCCCTCTTTTTTCGCGATCCAGACGAGACTGTCGGCCGTCAGGTCCCCCAGAGCGGTTTCTTTCCGCCTGCAAATTTTATCGTTTCCAGGGAGTTCCGCTTCGGTTTTCGCGATGACTTGCTGGAACCTTTCCCCCACTTCATCGAGATACGGTTTCAGGATCGCCACGGTTTCGGGGTCCTCCGGAATGTCCTGCGTTACCGGAAGACATCGCCACGAAAAGTCCTTGATTTCCCCTTTTTCCACAGTAAAACAGGCTTCCCCCAGATATTTGCTCCATTCGTTCGCGGAAACGATCGGGGTTTTGTTCACCCAAACCGGCTCGCTCATGAGCGTGTGCGAGTGACCGTCCACGATCAGGTCGATCCCCGGAACGTCCCGGGCGAATGAGGCGGAATTGACCTTAACCCCCACGTCGAACAGAAGCCCCAAGTGTGTCACGGCAATCACAAGATCGGCGTGCTTTTCCTCCCGCAGGAAACGCACCATCCGCCGCCCGGTTTCGATTTCGTCGAGGAACGTGTAACGACCTTCCAGATTCGGCAAAATGTTCACGTTTGCGATGGCGATGCCAAAGATCCCGACGCGGCAGTCGGGAAAATCCAGGACCCGAAACGGTGTGCCGAGCGGCTGACCGTCGGAGCCAAGAACGTTGGCCGCCCCGAACGGAAAACTGGCCAGAGGAATTTGATTTTGAAGTTTTTCCAGGGGTTGGTCGAACTCGTGATTTCCGAACGTGACGTAATCGTATTTCAGATGATTGTAAACCTCAATGTCGGGTCTGGCCTGGAAAAAATCGGACTCGGGCGTTCCGGTGTTCAGGTCCCCCGCGTCGAGCAGAAGGACGAACGAATTGGGCTGGGCGGCGGTTTCTTGCCGGATCTGCTTCACGAGCGAGGCAAAACGGGCCAGGCCGCCTAACTCACCGGAGGGGAGCAAATGGCCGTGATGGTCGTTCGAGTGCAGCACCACGAGGTGCGTTTCCGCCGCCAAAAAGGAAGAAAAAACCAGAACGAGCGGTAAAACGGCAAAATAACGGATGAAAGAAAGGGAGAAAAGGGAACCAGGGAAACGAAACATAAAAGGAGGTCCTAAAATGTGGGTGGTGTTGGAGTTGGATTTTCGCTCATTATACCGGATTTTGAGTCTTTCGCAAGGTCAACCCCTCACATTTTTTGAAAAAACGTTTTTTCCTGAAACCCCCTTGACAAAAAGAGACCGAAATGGTAGAATTCAGATTAACTTCTTTTGAGAAAGCGGAGAAAATGGGAAAACCGGATTTCATTTCGATTTTGTGCCTGAGCCTTGCGCTGCTTGCGAATCCCCTGATCGGGATGCAGTACTGCACGGTCCATCACCATTTTCTCGAAAAACTCGATGAAATTCACGCTCACGCAGAGCATCCCGGCAGTTGGATCACGTGCGATCATGAATCGCATCATGACGCCCCGCCCTTAGAAACCACTGGGAAGAATTTTCCGTCTGAGATTTGCGGCTGCGTGGTCCACGAACATTCCGGCGCGTGTGAGTCGATGATTCCCGCCGAGTTCTTCTTTCCGGAGTCACTTTCGTTTTTCTCTCTTTGGGGTTCAGTTGCGATTCCCGTTTTCACGTTCAATTCATTTTCAGATGTGCCGGCGCTCAGGTTCCGGCCCGGTCAAAATTCCTTCCTGACGTTTTCTTCAGGGAAAGTACGCACGCATCTTTTAAAAAATGTGCTCGTGATTTGAGGACGAACCTTTTTGCGTTCGTATTTTTGAATCACTTTTAAACTTCATTTTAGGTCTATTTATGAAAAAAACGGATTTAATCATCAGTTCCATTCTGGTTTTAATGGTCATTGGTCTTTTGGTTGGTGTAAAATTAATGCCCCATAATGAGCACGATGGTCATGTACATACGGAAGAGTGTGATCACGATCACGATCACGGCCACGCAGACCATGACGGCCACGATCACGAGCATGGACATGCACACGATGGCCACGACGACCACGGCCATGATCACGATGGGCATGACCACGACCATGAAGGCCACGCGGGCGAGGAGATCGCTCTGAAACCCGGCGCACTGAAAAATATTGATCTGGATTCAGCCGACTCGGTTTTGGAACTGGCGGTTGGAAGTTTCACGCGGACGCACTCGATCCCGGCGATGGTGATGGAGTACCAGGGCCGAACGACCTCGAAGGTGGCGGCCCCACACGCGGGAATCGTGACGAAAATCTACCGCGAGCCTGGGGAATCCGTGGTACCGGGAGAGCCGCTTTTTGATCTTACCCTCAGTCTTCCTGAAATGATGGAAGCGCAGACGAATTTTCTGAAGCTGCACGAGACGAAAGAGTTTCTTGAGGGAGAGATCGCGGAAATCGATAAAAACCTCAACGGTCTGGCCCCACAGCGTCGCCGCGAGTTGGATGTGCGTCTGAAGGAAACCGAAATCGAGATCCGCAACAGTCAGAATGCGCTTCGTGTGCTGGGTCTTCCGGACAAAATGATCTCTGAAATGGAAGATAAACACCAGATGGTCACGTACGTCGGAACGGTCCACGTTCCGCATGTGAGCCACCACGGGATCATCTCGGAGCAGAACCCCGGCGAATCGGATTGCTCGGTGGTTTTTGAAACTCTTTACGTTCACGTCGGCGCCAAGGTCGAGGTGGGCGAGACGCTTTGCGATCTTTGCGACCTCTGCGAGTTGACGGTCCGGGGTGACGCCTACGCGGTGAACGAGGAAATACTCCTCGACGCGCTGAAAAATCCCGAAACACCGGTCCGTGTCGTGTTTGAGAGGACGGGAAAGGCTCCGCTTGAAAACCTCCGCCTGCGGATGGTCGAGAGCAAAGTCGATGAAACGAACCGGACGATCTCGTGCTTCGCGGACTTCAAAAACGTGGCGCTGGAGGATGCTAAACCTTCGGAAAATGAAGGGAAGCGTTACATCCACTGGCTCTACAAACCGGGCCAGCGTGGCGTGATGGAGATCGCTTACGAAACGGTCCCGGACGTTATTGTGGTACCGGCGGGTGCCGTGGCGAAGGACGTGAATGAAACGTTCGTTTTTGAGCTTGAGGAAGAATTGGAAAATGGCGAGAAAGTCTGGCACCGACATCCGGTCCACCTTCTTTTCCGTACGAGCGAGCAGGCGGTCCTGGCGAATGACGGCTCCGTGAAACCCGGGATCCGGATCGCGGCCCGCAGCGCGTCGTTCCTTCAGGACGCCCTGAACGCCCAGAACGGCAGCGGCGCGAAAATCGACCCCCACGCCGGGCATAATCACTGAACTTTCGCCTTGACCTCAAAAACCACGGATAAAAAACTCATGTTCAATTTTATAGTAAAATGCTCGCTTAATAACCGATTGATCGTGCTCGCGTGCGCGCTGGGCCTTTTTATCTTTGGCACGATTCAGGCGCTGAAACTCCCCATCGAGGTGATCCCGGACATCAGCCGGCCGCGTGTGACGATCATGACCGAATGCCCAGGAATGGCGCCGGAGGAAATCGAAACCCAGGTCACGACGCCGCTGGAAACGTACCTGAACGGCGCGACGGGCGTGAAGACCATCCGGAGTAACTCGACGGCTGGCCTTTCGGTCTGTCAGGTCGAATTCGACTGGTCGGTCCAGCCGCTGACCTGCCGCCAGATCGTGGACGAACGGATCCAGCTCGCGGCCGAATCCCTTCCGGAAGGGGTCACGCCGCGCATGACGCCGGTCACGTCAATGCTCGCGCAATTAATGTTTCTGACGGTCTGGGACGAAGAAGACGAATTAAACTCGATGGACCTTCGCACGATCGCCGACTGGACGATCCGCAAGCAGCTGCTGGAAATCCCCGGCATTTCTGAGATCCTGGTCATCGGCGGCGACGTCAAGCAGTTCCAGGTCCAAGCCAGGCCCGAGGAGATGAAGAAGTACGGGGTCACGCTCGAAGAGATCGAAGAGGCGCTTGAGCAAAGCAGCCAGAACGTGACCGGCGGCTTCCTCACGCGGCAGGGGCCGGATCAGATCCTCGTCCGTTCGCTCGGAAGGATCGACGAACCGACCGACGAAAAGAAACTCGATGCGCTCAAAAAACTCGTGGTGGACCCGGAAGCGCAGCCGCCCGTCTGCCTGGCTCAGGTCGCCAAGGTCAGCTGCGAGCCGGCGGTGAAAGTCGGCTCGGCCGGTGCGTACGTCCGCCGGGAAGACGGCTCGGTCTATTCCGGCCACGCGGTCGTTTTGACCATCGAAAAGCAGTTGAACGCCGACACGCGCCGGCTTTCGGCGGCCATTCTCGAAAAGTCGAAGCAGATCGAAAAGACGCTTCGGACGGCGCACCCGGGAGTCCGGATCGAGCCGCTTTACCAGCAGCAGACGTTCATCAACCTTGCGTTCCATAATGTGCTGGAATCGCTCTGGGTCGGCGCGCTTCTGGTCTTCATCGTTCTGGTGCTTTTCCTGATGAATATTCGCGTGACGCTCATCACGATCCTTGCGATGCCGCTTTCGGTACTGATCGCGTGCCTGATTTTCGCGTGGTTTGGCCTGACGATCAACACCATGACGCTCGGCGGGCTTGCGGTCGGGATCGGCGAACTCGTGGACGACGCGATCGTGGACGTGGAGAATATTTTCCGCCGGCTGCGCGAGAATTACCGGCTTCCGGAGGCCCAAAGGAAAAGCGCGATTTCGGTCGTTTTTCACGCCAGCGTCGAGATCCGAAACTCGATCGTGTACGGCACGATGATCGTCGTGTTGGTCTTTTTCCCGATCTTCTTCCTGCCCGGGATGGAAGGCCGGCTCTTTTCACCGCTGGGGCTTGCGTACGTCGTTTCGCTCCTTTCGTCACTGGTCGTTTCCCTGACGTTGACGCCGGTTTTGGCGTACTTCCTGCTTCCGGCAAAGGCCAGAAAGTCGAGCGCGCACCGGGACGGCCTGGTCCTGCGTCTGGTGCAGTGGCTCGCTGGTTGCGCGATTCGGGTGAGTCTGGCGTTTCCCAAGGCGATCCTCACGCTTGCGTTCGCGGCCATTTTGGTCGCCGGGTGGATTTTCCTCGGGATGGAACGCGACTTTGTGCCGCCGTTCAACGAAGGGGCGCCGCAGGTCAACGTGACGCTCGCGCCGGGAAAATCGCTCGAAACGAGTGAAAAGTACGGCGACGCCATCGCGGCAAAACTATTCCAGATCGACGGCGTGCTTTCGGTCGTGCGAAAGACGGGACGCGCGGAGCTCGACGAGCATGCCGTGCCGATCAACCAGTCGGAAATGCTCTGCACGCTGGACCTGAATTCCAAACGGAGCATTCATGAGATTTTCAACGACATTGACCGGATCATCACGCCGAGCGAAACGCCGGGGGCGGTGAGTTTTTACGACCAGCCGCTTCAGCACGCCATTTCGCACTTGCGGACGGGCAGCAGTTCCTCGATCGCGATCAAGGTCCGAGGGAGCGATATGCGGATCCTGCGCCAGCGTTCGGCCGAAATTCAGCGCCTGATTTCGAAAGTCCAGGGGATCGGGACGGTCCGGATCAATCCCGTGCAGATCGACATTCCTCAGCTCCAGATCACGCTGAGCCGGGACGCGCTGGCCGTTTATGGTCTGACGCCCGAAAAGGTGAATCGAACGATCGAGATCGCCATGCAGGGGGTCGAGACCGTGCAGATCCTCGACGGTGAGCGCAAATTCGACGTTTTACTTCGGCTTGAGGATGACTGCCGCGAGGACCTGGATGCGCTGCGTCAGCTTCCGATCCAGATCCCGTCCGGCGGGACGATCCCGCTTTACGAGATCGCCGAGATCCACGACGCAAAAGGGCCTTCAAGCATCACGCACGAGGCGTGCCGGGCGCAGATCACGGTGCAGGCCAGTCCGAGAAATCGCGGCGCGGTGGACGTGAAAAACGACATCGACGCGGTTTTGGAGCCGCACTGGGCCGAGCTGACCGCCGGGGACGTTTCCATCGAACTGACCGGGCTTTTCCAGAGCGAGCAGGAATCGACGCGCCGTCTGCTTTTCCTTTCCATTTTCTCTCTCGTGGCGATTTTCCTGGTTTTGTACCGAATGTTCCACTCGGCCAATATTTCGCTGCAGATCATGGCGTCGCTGCCCCTTGCGCTCGTTGGGGCGGTTGCGGCGATGGTTTTAACCGGTCAGGACCGCTCGGTTCCAAACCTGGTCGGGATGATCTCCCTGTGCGGGATCGCATCGAGAAACGGGATTTTGCTCATCGACCACTACTTCCATCTGATGCGGTACGAGGGGATGACTTTTTCCAAAGAACTCCTGATCCATGCGGGAAAAGACCGCGTTGCGCCGGTGCTTATGACCGCTCTGACGTCGGTTTTGGGGCTCATTCCGCTGACGCTTTCGCCCGACACGCCGGGGCGTGAGATCCTGTACCCGATCGCCACGGTGGTCGTGGGTGGCCTCGTGACCTCGACGCTGATGGAATTCTTCGTCCGTCCGGCCCTTTTCTGGCTCTGCGCCCAACACTCGGTCAGAAAATTAATGGAAGAAGGCGTGGCTGAAAGCGAGAGAATAGACTAATCTCAAGGCGTGAACGTTCTTCACCTCCAACCTTGATTTAAACACGGATTTGCACGGATTAAAAGGATTAAAACAGATTATTTCCAGTTCATTTTTAAGTTCTTTTTGGATTTAATCTTAAAACAAAATAAAATCCTTTTGATCCACGGGATCCGTGAAAATCCGTGTTTAAATAAAAGTTTACAGTGAATGAGTTTTGTCTTTAAGAAAAGGGAGGTTTTGAGGACGTCCCTCTAAGCTAATAATCCCTGGGATCAAAAGGCGCTGGTATGCACCTGTCGGATGAACTGGAAAGCTATAGTATCAGTTCGATCCAGTCGTACATGCTCTTGAGCCACGATCCCGTGTGCTCGGATTTGTAGTCACCGACGAACGTGTGGCGTGTTTTGGCGTAAATGTGCAACTCGGCCGGAATGTTCATCAGGCGCAGTTTGCGGTACAGAGCCAGCGCGCCGGTGGGGGTGCAGGTCGTGTCCTCATCGCCGAAGAAGATGCAGAACGGCGGCGTTTTCTCGTCGAAGTACAAATTGTCGGCCAGAGCCATTTCGTTAGATTTCGAGCCGCAGGAGTACTTCTCGGCGGGAACGAGGTACGCCGGATAAAGCGGCGCGGCAAAATTCAGGTGGCACGGGATCTGGTCGATCTCGTCGATCGGGTCGTACGCCCGATGCTGCGAGTTCACGGCACAAAAGACCGTCAGATGACCGCCGGCGGAGCCGCCCATCGCGCCGATTTTTTCCGGGTCGAAACCCCATTCCGAGGCTTTGGACCGCACGAGCCGGATCGCCCGCTGGGCGTCCTGCCACGCCGCCTTGTGACGCTCCTCGCCGGCCCACTTGCGCACCGGGACGCGGTACTGCAAAACGGCGCAGACGTAGCCGCGCTCGCGGAAGTACTCGGCCGTGTAGTAAAACGCGCCGGGATAGACGCTCAGGAACGCGTACCCACCGCCGGGGAAAATGAGGAGGCATTTGCCGTTGGCTTTCGACTTTTCAGGCAGAAAAACGTCCAGCATCGGGCACGTGACGTCTTTCGTCGCCTTGATTTTCTCCACGGATTCCGTCTCGTTGGGAGCCAGACCGGGCCAGACCCGAACATGCAGATCCTGAGCAAGCGCGAGCGTCGAAAAAAGAAAAACGAAAACGAGGGGAAATACCGGTTTCATCATGATCAGAAATCCTTGATTGGAAGGGGAAGGGTGGGAAAAAAGGGAAACGCCGCGCAGCGGGACGTTACTGAACCGAGGCGCCGCTGGCCGCTGAGCCGGACGCGCGCATTCCTTTGCAGTGGTGAACTTCCGGGTCAACGGAGTAGCTCAGGCGTTGGATCGAGCCGTCGCACATCGCCATGCCGCAGGAACCGGCGTGGGCGCTCCCGAACATGAACCGCCCGCCAATGTACCCTTCGCGATCCTGGTACGGCAGGCATTTGGTCCCGGAGGTGGGGGTGAACGTCGTACCGTTCATTTCGCCGCAGTAGGTCGAACGGATCACGTCGTGGTCCGCGCCGCAGTAGTGACTGTAATCGTCTCCGCCGGAACGGTTCGAGCCGCTGTAGTACATGCTCTCGTAGCAGGCCGGCACGATGAACCGCTCGCCGACCAGGTACGTGTTGGAGGTCCCGTCGCGCACATCGCCGACCGTCGTTTTGGAGTAAAGGTAAATCGTCCCCGTGTGCTTGGTCCCGAGTTGGGGCCAGCTCTTGGTGGAGCGGTACTTTGCGATGGTCGCGGCATCGGGGCCAGCGTAGGAATAAACCGATCCTTTTCCGTCGAGGTACGTGCCGTAGCACGCGGCGTAATCGCTCTTGGTGCTCATCGACGGCTGCGTCCCGTTATAAAGCCCCTGCTGCAAGGTTTCGTAGAGTTTGCACGGCCGGCGGGACGGGCAGTGAAAAACCGACAGAGGCGTGCTCATGACCGTCGCGGCGCCGGTCTTTTGAGTCGCGGAGGGGGATTCCGGCACGGCCCCGTCTGCAGGGAGCTGGAACAGCGCGTTCTGCTCAAGCATCGGAAGGATCGCGTAGCACCAGGAGCCGGACTGGGTGTAACCGAATCCGCCCTCCGGGTCGCCCATCCAGTTATAGCCGTAACCACCGGACGGGTACGCACGCGAGGCGCTTTCCACGTTCAGCATCGCAAGCGCCAGGTTTCGCAGATTATTGCCGCACTGCATGACCCGTGCCGCCTCACGCGCCTGCTGGACCGCCGGCAGGAGAAGCCCGACCAGCATCCCAATGATGGCGATGACGACCAAAAGCTCAACGAGCGTAAACGCGGAACGACGCATTTTTTCCTCCTGGGTCGAACTAAAATGGAAATCAATCAAAAAGCCAATCGTCAACGTCTTCCGTTTTCTCTTTGACTTCTTCCTCGCTCATTGCGTCGGCGTCTTTAAATTCATCACGCAGACCCTGGCGCTCGCAGCCCTCGACGTAGATCGCCTTGTACGGACGCGCGGGGCAGATCGACTCGCAGCCGCCGCAGCCGATGCAGATCGATTCGTCCACGTGTGGGATGGTCAGGCCCTTTTCCGGGTCGCCGTACGGAACCATCGAGACCGCCTTGGTCGGGCAGTGCTCGTCGCATGCGCCGCAGAAAGTTCCGTCCACGGCCACCACGCAGTTTTCCTGGACGAAACGCACGCGCCCCATCTGAACGCGGTTTTTGAAGTAGCGCATTTGCTCCGCGGGAGTTTTTCCCGGGTCTGGACGTTTTACCGTTTCCTCACGCGAAATTTCGCCTTTGGCTTCATTACCGCCTTTCATCTTGCGGGCCATGTGCAGAATATTGATCGCGCCGTTCGGGCAGACTTCCGAACAGACCGTGCAGTCGTAATTGCAGAAACTGTTCGTGAAGTCCATGACTGGGGCGAACATTCCCTTCACGCCGTACTCGAGGAAGGCCGGCTTGAGTACGTGCTGCGGGCATTTCGCGACGCAGAGATGGCACGCGGTGCAGTGGTGAAGCAGGTGCCCCACACTTCCCGCTCCCGGAGGAGCCACGGGATTCTGACGCGCCCAGGCGTGCTGGCCCGTTTTGTATACTTTGTCGGGCTGGGGCTTCACCATGACCGTGTTGGCGACCACGGCCGCGGTTCCGGCCACGACCGGCACGCTCGCCGCCATCGATGCCGTTGTGATGAGGAAATCGCGGCGGGCCTGGGCTTTTTCAGCGTCCGATTTATGCGTAATTTCGCCTTCTGTTTTACGCGTAATTCCGCCTTCGGCTCCATTACCGCCTTTCATGGCAGGCAGAAGGCCGCCGATCGAGTAGGTCAGCGCGTCGAATTTACACGAGCCGAGGCAGTTGAAGCAGTCCACGCAGCGCGAAGCGTCCACGGCTATCCCTTTGGAATCGAGGCAGGACGATTTGCACTTTTTCGCGCACATGCCACAGCTCTTGCATTTCGACGCGTCGATGCGGATACGGAAGATGGAAAAACGGCTCAAAAGGCCCAAAATCGTGCCGACCGGGCAAATCGTATTGCACCACGTGCGGCCGGACCGCCACGCCAGGATCCCGATCACCGCGAGTGAACCGAACGCAAGGCAGAAACTCCCGACCGAAAGCATAACGTGTGAGTAAGCGATGTGGGCAAAAGAGAGGCTCCCTTCGGAAACAAGGCACGTATTATTGATCAGAACGTAAAACGGGCGAAACACACCATTCGCGATGCGCCCGAAAATCGAGTATGGCTCGATCACGTAGAGCAGAAAACCCAGCCCCACAAAACCGGCGCCAAACGCAACCAGAACCCCAGCCCAGCGTAAAAGTGGAAGCGGTTTTTTGTAACGGTACGTTTTCCCGCCAGGCATTCTTTTGGAAATCCAGGCAATGACATCCTGCAAAATCCCAAGCGGACAAATGACCGAGCAGTACAGACGCCCGAAAAGGAATGTACAGATCAATATCGTAAGCACGATCCAGTGTGCGTGATGAAGAAGCGCAGGGAAAAACTGTATCTTTTCGAGCCAGCTTCCGTCACTGGCGTTCAGATTTCCCGGGTTCTGAACGGTCCCGAGAAACGCCTGCGTCCAGTCGAAGAAAAAGAGCGTAACCGCCGCGAACATAACCACGGCAAACAGGATTCGGAGGGTTTTAAGTATCATTCTGGGTCCTTTGACTCTCTGAAAGTTAAGAAAATTTGGGGCTTCCCGGAAGAAATTCTACCGGGAGAGTTTCCTGATGGCGGCCATAATACCGTTAGCGTCCAACCCGGTCTCGGCGAGCTGTTCCGTCCGTGTCGCGTGCAGGATGAAACGATCCGGAATGCCCAGGCGGACGATCTGCGGCGTGGTGGCCCAGTCCTCCGGGTGAAGGTCCTGCGCGTCGTTCACCATTTCCAAAACCGCGGAGCCGGCGCCGCCGATTCTGCTTCCTTCCTCCACCGTGAGCGTCCACGCGCTTTGGCGGATGAGCGGGAGAAGCGTTTCTTCGTCCAGCGGCTTGATGAAGCGCAAATTTACGACCGTGATGGATCGGTCCCCAAGCTGGCGCACGGCCTCAAGTGCTTCCGCCGCCTGAACGCCCGTCGCGAGGATCAGCCCGCCGCCGGGGGTTCCCGCCTGCAGGATCTCGCACTTGCCCAACCGGACCGGCTGACGTTCCACGCCGGTGATTTTCGGGGCCTGGGTCTTGGAGTAGCGGATCGTGACCGGGCCGGAGTGGGTGACCGCCAGTTCAAGTAGTCCATTCAGGTCGTACTCGTCGCACGGAGCGGTGATCGTCAGGTTCGGGAAGATGCGCAGGTACGCCAGATCGTACGCGCCATGGTGCGTCGGACCGTCCGCGCCGACCAGCCCCGCCCGGTCCATCAGGAGCGTCACAGGAAGATTCTGAAGGGAAACTTCCTGGAAAATGTGGTCAAACGCCCGCTGCATGAACGTGCTGTAAATGTCCACAATGGGGCGCAGACCTGCCTTGGCTATTCCCGAAGCAAGGACAACAGCGTGCGACTCGCAGATCCCCACGTCGAAGAAACGATCCGGGAATTCCTTCCGGATCAGTTCCAGCCTGTTCCCCTGACACATCGCGGCCGTAATGACAACAACCTGCGGGTCGCGCTCCATCAGCTCGCGGATTTTTTGACTGGCAAGTATCGTGTAGGAGTGGTCCGGCTTCGTTTCGCACTCAGGAAGCGTCACCCCCTGAACCATCGCGGGATTTGGAGCGTGATAGCTGGCCGGATCCTCCTCGGCGGGCGTGAACCCGTGCCCTTTTTGCGTCAAAACATGGAGAAGAACAGGACACTTAAACTGGCGTGCCATGCGCAGAAACTTTTGCAGCTGACGAATGTCATGCCCGTCCACGGGGCCGATGTAGCGGATACCCAGTTCCTCAAAAAGCATCCCGCCGGAGACGCAGGCCTTAAACGCCATTTTCAGGTCATGAAACTTACTGCGGATCCCTTTTCCAACGATCGGAATGTTTTGAACCATTTGCTTCAGATCCGCCTTCATCTCCGTGTAGAACGGATTCATGCGCAGGGAATCGAGGTATTGGCCAAAACTTCCGACACGAGGGCAAATCGCCATTTTATTGTCGTTCAGGATCACGGTGATGTTCTTGCGCAGCTCGCCGAGGTGGTTCAGCCCCTCAAAAACGACCCCGCTTGTGAAAGACCCGTCCCCAATGACCGCTACAACGTGTCTCTGTGGCTCGTCGTTTTTCGCTTCCTCGATCGATCGAAGAAGATCATCTCCACAGCGCAGACCGAGAGCGGAAGAAATGCTGCATCCGGCGTGGCCCGTCATGAAAAGGTCGTAAATGCTTTCTTCCGGATTAGGATACCCCATCAGACCGCCGCGGGTGCGGATCGTGGAAAATTGCGGGAAACGCCCTGTCACCAGTTTGTGCGGGTACGTCTGGTGCCCTACGTCCCAAACAAGCCGGTCGTAGGAAAAATCAAAAACGGAATGAAGCGCGAGAGTAAGTTCGACCACGCCCAAATTGGACGCGAAATGGGCAGACCGCTGCGCGACGACCGAACAGATCGCCTGACGTATCTCAGCCGCGAGCTGATTCAGTTCCGGAACGGAAAGCCCCTTCAGGTCTTGAGGAGATTGTATGTTGGGAAGTAATGGAGGCATGATGAGGAAAAAGGTTAATTACAGGACGGGAGCCGCAGGCCCTCCGGATTTTCCGGGCCGACGAGGAAATCGGCCCTAAAATCATCCAGTCCTCCGGATTCATTTCTTCTTTCTGTAGGCCGGGGGACCGAGGATCTCCTCGATTTGTTCCTCGTCCAGTTCCTCACGGATGATCAACGCCTGAGCCAGTGCGTCGAGCATATTGCGATTTTCACCGAGAAGGGCTTCCACCTGCTGCGAAGTATCGTTCAGGATCCGCATGATCTCCTCGTCAATGATCTGGGCGGTTTTGTCGCTGAAATTCCGCTGCTGCGACATTTCCTTCCCAAGGAACGGATGCTCACCACCCGTGATGAAGGCCGCGGGTCCGATGCGCTGGCTCATACCCCAGGCGGAGACCATTTTTTGGACGATTTCCGTCGCGCGTTCCAGGTCGTTTGCAGCGCCGGCGTTCAATTCGTTGAAGACGAGTTTTTCCGCTTCACGCCCACCAAGCATCATCTTCAGTTTGGCGTGGATCTCACGCTGGGAATGCATCAGCCGGTCTTCTTCCGGGACGCTCCACGTGACGCCGAGCGCACGGCCGCGTGGGATCACCGAGACTTTGCTCACGCGGTCACATTCCGGTGTAAGCCACGCGACCAGAGTGTGACCCGCTTCGTGATAGGCGGTTTTTTCTTTTTCCTCGTCGCTGATAATTTCTTCGCGCTTCGCACCCATGAGGACTTTATCGATCGCGTAGTAGAAATCATTCATACCCACATTTTCACGATCATACCGGCACGCCCAAAGTGCCGCTTCATTCACGATGTTGCGAATGTCCGCACCCGTCAGACCGGTCGTCATGGCGGCCAGACGCTCAAAATCCACATTGTCGTTGAGCGGGACTTTCCGCGTGTGGACCTTGAAAAGCTGAATGCGGTCTTTGTGGACCGGGCGGTCCACCGTGACGTGACGGTCGAAACGACCGGGACGCAGAAGCGCCGGGTCCAGAACGTCCGGCCTGTTGGTGGCAGCAATCACGATCACCACATCAGTCGTGGCGAAACCATCCATTTCGCTCAAAATTTGGTTGAGGGTCTGTTCGCGCTCGTCGTTACCGCCGCCCAGACCGGTTCCGCGCTGACGGCCAACCGCGTCGATTTCGTCGATAAACAGGATCGCAGGAGCATTGGAGCGTGCAACATCGAACATATCGCGAACACGGCTCGCACCGACGCCGACGAACATCTGGATGAACTCGGAAGCGTTGATGGAGTAAAACGCGCCTCCCGCCTCGCCGGCGATGGCTCGGGCCAACAGGGTTTTACCGGTTCCGGGAGGGCCAAACATCAAAACGCCCTTGGGGATCCGTGCGCCGAGACGCTCGAATTTTTCTGGATTCTTCAGGAAGTCCACAATTTCAGAAAGGTCTTCCTTCACGGATTTCAAACCGGCCACGTCGGCGAACGTAACAGCATCTTCGCCTCCCTGGAAACGTTTGGCGGGGCTTTTGCTGAAACCAAACATGGGGCCACCACCAAGCTGGTCGCGTGTGCGGCGGAACTGCAGCCAGATGCTTCCCACCAGAATGACCGTCACGATGATCGAGATAAGCATCATGTACCCGACCGCGTCGAGTGATTCCTTGACGTTATATTTATCACCGACCTTTTCACGGATTTTTTTGTCCAGCTCCCCGCCAGCCTCGAGGTCCGACGGAAGGGTGGTCGTGAATTTCTTCGGGAGACGTGTTTTTTTGCCGGTTCCGGACTTGGCGTTTGGTTTAGCTTCGGTTTCCGGTTTAGCTTCAGCTTCCGTTTTTGCCTCAGTATCCGATTTGGCTTCGGTTTCCGATTTGGCCTCAGTTTCAGGTTGGTCCTCTGTTTTCACATCGGAATTTTCAGCTTGCTCCGGTTTCGTTTTATCTTCAGCGTCCACGGAGTCTTTTTTTTCTGAATCAGATGAAGAAACTTTGGAAAGCGTGAGGTTTTCCGGCGCGAAAGGCGGATCGACAAATTCGCCCGAGACTTTGTTTGCGTCGATGGTAACTTTGGCGATGTTCCCTGCATCAAGCTGTTCGAGGAAAAAACCGTAATTGATTTGAGCGGATCTGGAAGAATTTCCCATGAAATACCACGCTAAAGCCGCCACCACACCAATGATGAGCAGCATGATCAACGTATTGGACTGTGGAGATTCTTCCGAGCCGGGCTTTTCTGAATCCGGCAGTCCGTCACGTACATCATAAACAGGTTTCTTTGAGGAGGTTTCCTCCGTTCCTTCGTTCTTTTCCTCTTTCGGTTCAGGTTGATTTTCCAAATCGTTCTGAGGAATTTCATTCTGAGGAGTGGGTTCGTCCTGGATTTTATTTTTTTCTGGTTCGGTCATTTCAATTTCAAAAAAAGCATCTAAAAATCAATACAGCGGTAAAAGTCCGCGGTCTGCGCAGTCAATCTATTTTTCTACACTACTTTATTTTACCCGATATTTCTATTGTTGTAAAGAGGCGGGACCCTTTAAAAATGGAATATTTCGGAATCTTTTCCAAAAAAAGAGTAGGTTTGAGAAAGTTTTGACGCTAAAACCCAATAAATCAGAAACAACCCCCCTTCATCTTTAAAAAATTTGCAATATAATTAGGGTTTATGACGTTTAAATAATGAAATCGTTATTTCCACCTTCCTTTTTACTGAGACTTCCATGAAAAATCTTCCCATAATTGTTGTTTGGCTCTTTTTACTTCCTGCTTTTTTACTCGCTGGAGACACGGAACCAAAAGAACCGTTTGAAGTTCAGGACGATTTTAAACCTCTGAACGAAATTGACGGCGCGGTCCTGGCTGACCTCCAGAAGAAAGGTATCCAGCCCGCGTTTTTAAGTTCTGATCCCGTGTTCCTGCGCCGGGTTTACCTTGACGTTACGGGCAAGATCCCAACCCTTGAAGAAGCCCAGGAGTTTTTGGAAAACCCATCCCCGACGAAACGCGTGGAGCTGATCGATCACTTGCTCGATTCACCTCAGTACGCTGACTACTGGACGATGCGCTGGGCGGATTTTTTGCGTGTGAAGGCCGAATTCCCTATCAACCTCTGGCCCCACGCCACTGCCGTTTATTTTCGGTGGATCCACGATCAAATGAACCTAAACACGCCGTACGACGTTTTCGCCCGTGACCTGTTGATGGGGCAGGGGAGCTGTTTCCGTGCGCCGTGCGCCAATTTTTATCGGGCTGTGGAGCGCAAGGAAGCCGTCGAGCTTGCAGGCGCTGTGGTTCTGACTTTTCTGGGGGAGCGCACCGATTTATGGCCTGAGGCGAAACGGAACGACGTGACGAAATTCTTCTCCCGCGTCGCGTTCAAAGGCTCGGCCCAGTGGAAAGAGGAAATCGTTTATTGGGACTCCAAACCGCTTGATTCGTCTGAGGTCGTTTTTCCGGATGGCTCGAAAGGAACGATCCAGCCGAATCAGGACCCACGCGAGGTTTTCGCCGATTGGCTCGTTAGACCGGAAAATCACGCGTTCAATCAGCAGATAGTGAACCGGCTCTGGTTCTGGCTCACCGGCGTGGGGATCATCGACCCGCCGGACGATCTTCGTCAGATGTTCGCGGACGCCCAGCCCCCTGCGTACCCGGGAGGTGAAAACCCACCGATCAACGAGGAGCTTCTGAACATTCTGGAAAAAAAACTTGTGGAAAGCCGCTACGACCTGAAGGCAGTGATGCGGTTCATTCTGAACTCGCGTACCTATCAGCAGTCTTCCATTCCACGCGAAATGGGGCCTGAAAATACCGAAAAAGCTGTAAAAAATCTGGCGGTTTATCCTGTGAGACGGATCGACGCGGAGGTTCTTCAGGACGTTTTCATCGACCTTTTCAACGCCAAGATCAAGTATGTCAGCGAGGTCCCGGAGCCGTTTTCTTATGTGCCGGACCGTGTGCGGACGGTTCAGCTTTACGATTCTGGCCTGACGAATCCGTTCCTTGAGATGTTCGGCCGTTCCACCCGTGACAGTGGGCTGATGACCGACCGGAACCGAAGCGTGAATGAGGCCCAGCAGATGTACCTCATGAACTCGAACGAAGTGAACACGTGGATCCACCAGAACGTTCAGACAAAGATCCGCGACCTAAAGAAGATCCAATCCAAAAGACCGGAATCGTTCGAGAAAGGCGCGAGAGCTCTGGCTGAGAATTTGTGGCTCAAATTTCTTTCCCGCCGCCCGACGGAAGCTGAGACCAGGTCGTTCGTCGAGATGCTCCAAAGCTCCGACGCCGACGATGCAGTCTGGTTTTTGGTGAATTCAAGGGAATTTTTGTGTTTGCATTAAAAAGGAGTCCGAAAATGATCAATCGTCGTAATTTCCTCAAAACGACCGCCGCGTTTACCGCCGCGGGCCTGGTTTCCCGGGCGTTTGGTGACGAAGCCGCGGCTCCGAAACCCGCCTACAAACCCGGGAAGGCGAAGCACGTCATTCAGATCTGGATGTGGGGCGGGCCGAGCAGCCTGGAAACGTTCGACCCGAAACCGGGCGCGGGGCCGGCGTACTGCGGGGCGTGGGATCACCCGCTCCAGACGAACGTGCCGGGCATCGAGATCAGCCAATCCCTTCCGAATCTCGCCCAGTGCGCGGACCTTTTCGCCTGCATTCGCACCGTGACGCACGAGACGAACCACCACGAGATCGCGGCGTACCGGATGCAGACTGGCCGAATGCCCGGCGGCGGACTCGTGTACCCGAATTTGGGCGCAGGCATCTCGAAGATCTGCGGTGTGGATGCCGGCTACGATTCGCCCATTCCGCCATACGTCGTTCTGACGACCGGCCAGGGGCGCTTCTCCGAATCCGGTTTCCTCGGACCAAAGTACAAGCCGTTCATTACGGGCGGCGACCCGTCCAAAACGCCGTTCCTGGTTTCTGGTTACGTTCTGCCTGGGGTGGATGCGGAACATCAGGCGCGCCGTCAGGAAAACCTCGCCAAACTCGACGCATGGGGGAACGATTTCCCCGAAAACGCCCTGGTCGATGATCTCGAAGCGGCCCGGAAAAACGCGTACCAGCTCATTTCAGGAACGGCGTCCGAAACATTTGACTTGGCGAAAGAGACGGACGAGATGCGTGACGCGTACGGGAGGAACTGGTTCGGCCAGTCGTGTCTGATGGCTCGGCGGCTCGTGGAAAAGGGAGTTCCGTACATCACGATCAACTACAAAGGTTGGGATACGCACAAGCGTCATTTCGAAACTCTGACGCGCCGTCAGCCCGAATGGGATCAGGGCCTTGCGATGCTTCTGAAGGACCTGCGCGACCGTGGGCTGCTCGACGAAACGATCATCTGGTGGGGCGGCGAGTTTGGGCGCACGCCAAAGCTCCAGACGGATTCGCCGTGGTTCGGCGGGCGCGGCCATTTCTGCCACTGCTTCAGCGTGATGCTTGCCGGCGGCGGGTTCAAAGGCGGAACGGTGGTCGGAAAGTCGAACGAGACGGGCGAGAAAGTCGCCGAGCGGCCGGTTTATCCGCAGGACCTCCTGGGCTCGATCTACTGGCAGATGGGGATCGACCCGACCGGTAAAATGCCGAACGAAAAGGGCTTCGACATTCCAATCATGGACCCGCCAAGCGAAAGCGGCTGGCTCAAAGAATTGACTTGAAAGAACTGCGGGGACGATGCTTCCAAGGGTCGTTTTTAAGATTTTGTGATTTAACGACATTGGAAGTGTCGTTCCCGTTAATTCTCCTTACTTGGGCGTGTTCATACTTTTTCGGAAGAAATCCCGAACAAGTACAATTTGAATGGACGCTTTGTAAGTTGTGCCCAGTTGGTCGTATCGGGCAAATGTACGGGGAAACCTTTCTTTTCTTCAAGCGCAAAACCCATTGCGGTGCAACCCTTTATTTAAATACGGATTTTCTCGGATTAAATGGTTTTTCACCGATTATTTAAAGGGATTTTCGAGTACTTTTTGTGATTCTCAATCAAATCAGATGAAATCCTTTTAATCCGTGAAAATCCGTGTTTAAATAAAATTTTGAAGTGGAACGCGCTCGCTTCTTGAGAAAAGACTTTGAGGTTGTTGGAGCTTTCTTATACACTTACTCAGTCCGCGTTTTAATTATCTTTTCGGTACGTGATTACAGGATGAACCATTTTTATAAACTCTCTTCCAGATAATCCGTTTTCTGGATCATTTCTGCGAATCGATCAAACACATTCTTGTGATTTTGGAACTCGGCCATAATTACATCCCAGAGCCAGCCTGCGATTTTCATAGAGGATTCAGGTGGGTGGTTGTATGGGTGGTTCGGGTCGCGCCAGTCGAAAAATAGAGAATCATCGGTCGCTTCTTTGTCAGAACTGAAAAAATACGTTGTACGAAAAACCGCTACCAGTCGGGCGGCTGTTTTGTCCCAACCCGTACCCATAAAGTTTTCAGGGTAATCGTGAACCAGACTTGTGGAAGGGTCAAGGGCCGAAATCCGATCCAGTTGCCCCGTTTCATTTTTCTTGAGGATCATGCCCACCAGTCCTGCCACGTGCGCACCGTGGCTGTGCCCAATCAGATGCGTTTTCTGAGGGTCGAGGCCCAATGCTCTCATTTTGCTGCGGATTTTCGTTTTTGTGTTGGGGTCGAGAGTCGTGAAAACCCGTACTTTGCCGGCTTGTCCGAATAATTTCCAGGTCAGCCGGTCTGCGGTTTCCGGAATGTGCCGGGCCTGTTCGACGGGGATGGCTTTCTTGATGATTTCGGCGAAAATATCCGTTAGTGTAGCCGGATTGTTTGTTTTTCTGCCGAAAAGTTTAAAGATAATGTTTCCAATCCACTCCGTAATTTCGGGGGCTCCAACAGCCGACCACGCGCTCCAGTCCATCGCCAGAATATTAGCATCGGGACGCTCTTTCGCCAGAGCCTCGGCCAGACGCGAAATGTACTCCTTTTTCAGGCAGCAATGCGCCCCGTGAATGATGACAAAAGTATATTTTGTCGGGTCAACCGCGTTTTTCTTCTCCGTAGGGAGCCACTGCCCATGATCGTAAATCAGGACGGTACAGGGCACGAAATTGCCGTCTGCCATTCCGCCCTCCGGAAACCTGTCGCCGGCCCAAACTGACGCAATACCTTCCAAAATCGCAAGCATAAAAGCAATCGTTATGATTACCGGTTTCATTTATATCTGTTTACAAGTCTTCTTTGTGGCGCAGGATTGTCAAACAGCAGAAAGTTCAGGAAAAGGATTTTATCTCACGAACTTCACTGCGGTACCGTAGGCGAGGACTTCGGCGGCCTGCGGAACGACGGCGCTGGTCGAGTAGCGAACGCCAATGACAGCGTCGGCTCCCATTTGGGCGGCTTCTTCACACATGCGCCGGGTCGCGATCTGACGGGATTCCTGCAACATCTCGGTGTACCCTTTCAGCTCTCCGCCGAGAACATTTTTCAGACCGGCCATAATATCACGGCCAATGTGTTTGGTTTGGACAGTCGCACCTTCCGCGACCCCGAGAATCTGGAACGTTACACCCGGAATAGTGTCTAAAGTGGAAATGAACATAATTGTTCCTTTCAGATAAAAAAGTGGCTGGTTTGAGGCCGGCGTGAGGGATTTTGGTTCACGCTCCGTCGGGACTTTTGATTTTTCTCATTTTACCATACGAAATCCAGATGTCAAGTCCTTACGTGGAGAAAACGCAGGTTTTTCGTCAATTCAGGAAATTGCCCCTCTTAAAACGAAAAGTTTTTTATGAAAATTATCTTTTGTATTTGGCCGATTACTTGTCAGATGTGGAATACTTCCTAAACAGGACATCGATCTGTTTTTTGACATCCTCAAACGACTGGCGCATATACGTTTCACAGCCTTGAGCGCGTCGGCGGTTGTCAGGGGCTAAAATCCGGCATTCGGTTTTGTCGTATTTTTTGACTTTTCGATATTCTCGCCATTTTTCCTTATACACTTTTTTCTTTTCCTTCATGGTCTTTTCCAGTTCGTCTTTTAACTTGTTAAATTTTTTTTGCACTTCGTCTTCCTTTGCGGTATATTGCACTTTGTTTATTTCTCTGGATCGTTCCTTCTTCAGAACCTTATATTCATATATTTTTCTCTCGTATTCCAGTTTTGCTTTATAATATGCCCTTTTCTTTGACAGACAATCGGCAAGCCGCGGATCTCCAGATGGAAGTTTATACTTTTCACTGCTTTTGGTTATCTGGAGCTTCCAGCCTTTATATTCTTCCAACGTTTTCCACCATCTGCTATCCGGGCTCTTTCTGGAATTGATATTGAAATATTCCTGGATGGGATTGACCAATTTCCACCAGTCTTTGGGCATTCTGGACTCGCCTTTGTGTTTAACCAGCCGATCTTTGATGATGTCGAACACTTCGATCATTTCTTCTTCATCGGCCCAATGTCCCCAGGAACGGCGGCGGTTTTCATTATCAACGATACGATAACGATTCGTCGCCAAATTCTTTTGAAGTTCCCAGCCGTGACATTCATCGACGATATTCCACCAGATCCGTTTATTCATGATTTTCCAATTCAGATTTGGCCGGACCTGAGGGGCTACAATTTCGTACATAAAGCAGTTGTGGAGCTCTTGGTACACCTTAAAATACTTGCAGTGAGAAATGGACTTGTGGACTACAAACTCACGAAATTCCTTCTCTGTAAAATCTTTGGATTTGTAACCCGTTCCCAGAGCGGCATGGTCTTCGCCTATCCAGCAATAAAAGGCCAGGGAGATGTCTTGCGTATTGATGATATTATCAACCGGTTCCATTGAGACCTGATATGTGGCGGCAATGTCCTTGTCGTCATTATCGATAGCGGCTCCTGCAAGAATGATTTTTCGGATATTGATTTTAGCGTTGTCTTTTTTGTTTCTGTTAATCTCCAGCAGCTTCGCCGCGGTGCGAACCACAATACGTGCCCCAAGAGAATGTCCGGCCAAAATCAGACGTTTTTGTTTCTCAGGAGTCATTTGTTTTATAGCTTCAGCGAGATATTGCGAACAATCATCTGCTTTTCTGACCGCTTCTTTCCATTTCCTTTTTGAGATCAGCATGGGTGACTCCCAACGAATCATGGGCACACCATTGGAATCAGCGCCTTCCGCGTCCGGATAGATTTTGTACAGGGTTCGTCTTTCACTCCGAAACTCCGTCCGAAAGAATTTGATCCCATGGACAAACCAAACGATCGGCCTGTCTTTAGAAGGTTGACTATCTTCAATCCCGGGATCGGTCATTTCTGAATAGACAATAGCAACCTGCATATTGTCATTATCGCCCTGTTCTGGTTCTTTTGCCTGAGAGAACGGAACCAACAAACCGGTAATCAGGTATAACGCTATAAAAACAAAGATTTTTTTCATCAACATTTCCTCTGATTAAATGTAATAGTCTTCTTCGATACTTTCTGTAATATATAACGAATGAGTGAGATGTTTTTCCCAAAGATTTCAGAAAAAAATACAGCCGTTGCGCGGATCTTTCCACACAAAACCGAGCCTCCGGCCTCTTGACAACGATTTGACCGTTAGTATAATAAGAATAAATATTTTGTGTTACCCCCCCAAGGAGCCTTGAGAATGAAAAAAATACATCTGTTACTGGCCTTGTTAATGGTCACATTTAGCGGCCTGGTGTTCGCTCAGGAGTCTAAATTAAACCTCACGACCCACCCGTCCATTATCGATCTGAAATCGAACTTCAAGAATCCGGGACGTGATTACGCCACCGCGCCGCTGTGGGTCTGGAACGATTTGTTGACCGAGGATCAGATCCGGCAGACGATGCGGGATTTGGCGGCCCAGCACGTCGATCAGGTATTCGTTCACCCGAGGCCGGGGCTCATGACTCCGTATTTGTCCGACGACTGGTTCCACTTATGGCGGACGGCTCTGGATGAGGCGGAGAAACTCGACATGAACGTCTGGATCTACGACGAAAACTCATACCCTTCCGGGTTTGCCGGGGGGTTGGTGCCGGAAGCGATGCCCGAGTCCCGAGGCAAGGGGCTGAGCGTTTTCCGCCGGGACGCTTTGACCGACGCGAACGGGAACTGGTCGGCCGGTCCTGACATCGTGTACGTGGTTCAGGTCCAAAGCGATGGCACGGCAAAAGACCTCTCTGCGCTCTACCAGCAGGCCAAAGACGAAAAACCGGCCGGCGAGTTCCTGAAAGGGAAAGCGGATGGTGTGACGTGGATCCTCGGCCAGTACAAATGGGCGGGTGCGTCTCAGTGGTACGGCGGAATGTTCTATGTCGATTTGATGAAGCCCGGTGTGACGGAAAAATTCATTGAAGTCACCCACGAGGCGTACCGGAAGCGCATCGGTGACCAGTTCGGGAAACGATGCCCGGGAGTCTTCGCAGACGAAGCGCAGATCACCCCCGCAGGGAATTTATCCTGGACGGACGATCTGCCGGAAGTCTTCGCGAAACAGCACGGATACAGCATCGTCGAAAATCTGACTTCTCTCGTCGAGGAATCGGGCGACTGGCGCCGCGTTCGGCACGACTATTACAAGACCCTCCTCTGGCTCTTCACCGAGCGTTGGTCGAAACCGATCCATGAGTGGTGCGAGGCGAACGGGATGCAGTGGACCGGGCATTACTGGGAACACGAATGGCCGGGCGCGTCGCACTCTCCGGATAACATGGCGATGTACTGCTGGCACCAGCGGCCCGCGATCGATATGCTGATGAACACGTACAGCCGCGGCGGAGGGCAGTTCGGAAATAACCGCGCAGGCCGGGAATTAATGTCGGTCGCCCATCAGATGGGCCACGCCCGGACGCTTTCGGAAAACTACGGCGCCGGCGGGTGGGATATTCGCTTCGAGGATCTCAAACGTCTGGGCGACTGGTCATACGCGGTCGGTGTCAACACCACCGACGAGCATCTTTCCTACATCTCCATCCGTGGCGCGAGAAAACACGACCATCCGCAGTCATTCTCGTATCATGCGCCGTGGTTTGAGCAGTACAAGTATCTGGAGGACTACTGGACCCGCCTCTCATATATGCTCTCATCTGGTGAAGTTTCTCAAGCGCGTTTCCTGCTCATCGAACCGACGACGACAACGTGGATGTACCAGCGTCACGGTCAGTTAGGTCAAATCGGAACTTCTTTCCGGGATGAGATCAACATTCTGGAAGAACTTCAGGCAGATTACGACATCGGGGCGGAGTACCTCATCGCGCGTTTCGGGAAGATTTCGGAAGACGGTAAATTCTCGGTCGGCAAGGCCCGGTACGATTATGTCGTTTTGCCGCAGTCGCTCGAGAACATCGACGTGCCGACGCTCCGGCTCCTGGCGCAATACGCCGGTCAGAACGGTCGAATCATCTCGCTGGGCGGAAAAGTCGCGTTTGTGGAAGGGCTTTCCTTGGAAAAACAGGCCCCGGGCGTTCAGAAACTGGCGGCGGATGTCAACTCGGCCCTTCAGACTCGAACGCTGGCGGAACTCGATTTGAGCAATCAGGCGGTTCGTGTGGTTCCGCAGACGGCCGCGGACGATACGTTCCACCTGCTGCGTCAGACAGACGGGGCGTTTATTCTGTTCCTCTGCAACGCCAGTATGGACACGGCTGCGCAGGGGAAAATCGTCCTGAAAGACGCGCAAAACGTCCGGGTCGAACGTTTTGATCCGTTCACCGGCGAGATCGGCGCGTATTCCGGCCTGACCTACGACATTCCGCCGTGCGGGTCGCTTCTGCTGACCTTTACGGCTGGCAAAACGCCCGAGACGACGGTCGAAAACAAGTCGGAAGCCCCCGTCCGCGTGATCATTCCCACAAAGGACTGGACGACCAAACGCCTTGACGAGAACGTTCTGGTCCTCGACTACGTGGACGTTCAGATCGGTGACGAGACGCACCAAAACCAGTACTTCTACCCCGCCAACGCCTGGCTGTGGCAGAAGAACGGCTTCGCAAAATCACCCTGGGACAACGGCGTGCAGCTTCGCGACAATCTGCTCAAACACGAGTTTGCCGACGAGACCGGCTTTACTCAGACGTACAGGTTTATCACCGCGAAAGAGTTCAAGCCCGGGAAAATGCGCTTCGTCTGCGAATATCCGACGGGCTACCGCGTTTCCATCAATGGGCAGACTGTCGAGCCGATCCCCGGTGCGTGGAAGTTCGACCGGTCGTTTGGCGTTTATGACATCGCCCCGTTTGTTCGCGAAGGGGAAAACGCAGTCACGCTGACCGCGAACAAAATGACGATCTTCCACGAGATCATGCCGGCGTGGGTCGTGGGTGATTTTTCGCTCGAACCGGCGGAGCAGGGCTTTGTGATCGTTCCTGACCGGGGGCTTCAGGCGCCCAAAGAGGAAGTGAAAGAATGGCCGATCGTGCATTCCAACGTCCCGGACGGCGTGGCATGGCTCAGCGCGGGCTTCGATTACCAGACGGGCGTTCGTGACCCGGCCCCGGCCATCACGTTCACGTTCCCGGAGAAGAAGACACTGACCGCCGTGCGGGTCTGGAACTACTGCGAGATCAATCTGGAAACGCGCGGGATCAAAGAGGCCGAGCTGTTTGCCGACGGGCAGTCTTTGGGAACGTTTGAGTTCAAAAAGGGCGACACGACCTCCGAGATGATCCGATTTGAGCGTCCTGTTATTTGCAAGGAACTGACGTTCAAGGTCCGGTCGAACTGGAAAGGTTTGATCTATCCTCTGGACACGTCGTTTGTCGGCACCAAACGCGAAATCAACGGCAACGACAACGCATTCGTCGGGCTGGCAGAAGTGCAATTCCTGACGATTGCAGACGGTCGCGAGGCAGTCATTCCAGGAGTCACGGCAAGAGCCACCTCGGAACTGACCCACGGTCATAATCGGTTCGCTCATCTGGCCGTCGATGGGACCGGTTTGGAAACCAGTCGCCAGATTGGCTGGGCGGCTCTGGGCGCGCCATTCTATTCCGGGGCAGTCGATTACACGCAGACAGTCACGAAAACAACCGGCAGGACCGTCATCGCCATGCCTCCGATCAGGGAGGGCTGGAACGGCGCCGTCGCGGTGGTCCTGGTCAATGGGGCGCAAATCGGCACGATCGCTCTGCGGGACGATCAAGTCGATATTACAGGCGCTTTGCATGACGGTGAAAACGAAGTCGTGGTGCGTATATACGGTACACCGAAAAACCTCTTCGGTCCGCATCATGCCGGACGGCTCCGCGGATCGGCCTGGCCCGGCAGTTTCCACGGCGCGCCTGCGAACACGCCTCCCGGTTCCCTCTATGATGTCATTCCCTACGGTTTATTTTATTGATCTTTTCCGTTGAGACCGTCAGGCCGGTTCACATGAACCGGCCTTTTTTAAATTTTTTTAAATTTTTCCCGGAATTTTGTCGCAATTTGAGAACGGTCGTTTATAATTTACTGTATGTAAAGTAAACAACAGAAGCTTTTGCTTTTTTAAGGCCTTTTTGGAGTAATTATAATGATAAAGCGCACGATCCTGCTCACTACTGTTTTTGCAACTTTGCTTTCAGCCGCTTTTTCCGTTCAGGCGGAAAATTACAAATATTACTGGAAGGGCGGATCTGGGGCTTACTTTACTCAAACCAACTGGCAATTAAGCGATGGTACCGCTGCGCCTGTCGCGCTGTCTTCCACCACCGATGTGATTACCGCATACATTGATGCCAGCGACTCAACCGTCAATTTTGACTACAGTCATCTTGGCGCTGGGGTCTATAGCCTGACTATCGGTGGCGGATCGGGCACTGTATCGGTTACCCGCAACAGCGGCTCAACACTTACGATTGCCCCAAACAAATCCGTTTCCGTTTTGAGCAATGGTACTTTTACCGTTAACAATACTACGATCATCAACGCTGGCGGCGAATTAACCGTCAATGGCGGAACATATAATCCGACCGGTATGACGATTTCGGGGAAGTTCAATTACAATTCCGGCAATAATTTAGTCAATGGCAACACGATCACTCTTAACGACGGCGGTGTTTTAAATATTTCCGGAAACGGTCAATTCCGAATCTCCGGTGGATCCGCGGCCCTGAATATCACCGGCGGAACCGCAACCATAAGCAGTATTTCCTACATTGGCGTAACAGCAAACGGTGTCATAAATCAGTCTGGCGGAAACGCAACCTTTAGCAATGCGCTTGTCTTTGGCTGGGGCGCTGGAAACGGGACGTACAACCTATCCAACGGTACGCTCACAACCGAGTCGTTTGCGGGGTTGTGGTGTGCCAAATCCTCCGGTTTTAATACCTTTAACGTAACCGGCGGAACGGCCAACTTCGGCAAGACAGGCAATTCATTTGAAGTTGGATTATATAATGATGGAACAAGTACTGTTTGGACTCCCCAGAGTGTTTCCAACGTCTTCAACCTGAATTCCGGAACGGTCAACGCGGCGGATACGTTTGCGGTCCAATACGGCGGGACGCTCAACGTCGCCAAGACGGCGGAGAACACCCTCGGCGACGGCGTCCTCAATGCCAAGGCGATCACGCTTACCCATACAGGCAACCTCAACATGTCGTCCGGGACGATCAACGTCGGTGAAGGCGGAATCAAGTCTTCTGACGGCGCTTACACCATCACCCTTTCCGGCGGAACGTTCGGGACCAACGGCGCGAGCTGGTCTTCGGCTTTGAACGCGGCGATTTCGGACAATACCGTCACCTTCGCACCGGCAGACGGCAAAACGATCACGTGGAGCGGCAATTTTACCAAAGAAAACAATTCTGATCGCGGCACGATAAGAAAGACAGGCGCTGGAACGTTGGCGTTTAATTCAACGTCAGATACTAGTGCCAATACAATTGACGCTAACTTGACTATAGACGAAGGCACTGTTATATTGAACCAGAGTCCTGGCGGCGACAACCGATTTGCGGCTGGCGTTGTAGTTAAAGTAAACGCTGGCGGTAAGCTCCAGTGTAACGCGCATGATTCCATAGGATATGGATCAAGTGCGGTTACATTTGAACTGAATGGCGGAGAATTGGCAATTCAGAGCTCTCCTAACGAAACTTTAATAAACAAGACCGTTAAGTTAAAAGGAGGCACTGTTAGTACATTATCTAATAATATGATGGATATTTGCGCTAACGGAAACGCTTTCATCGTTGAAGCCGAAACTGGAGCTACTGCACAAAACCCAACAACATCATACATTAAAGGTTGGCTCAGATTACGAAACACAACTGATTTTGAAATAACTGTCAATGAAAATGCCAAATTGGTTGTCGATAAGAATTTTGGCATTTATGATAATTCTGAATCAACCAAGCCGCTTGTAAAACGTGGTTCCGGCGTCCTGGTTTTCGAAGGCAATAACTCCTATACTCAAGGTACAAAGATTTCAGCAGGAACCTTGATTCTTACAGAAAACGGTTCGCTGGGAACCGGCGCGGTCGTCAATGAAGCGTCTTTGGTATTCGCTCACGATTCAGAGCAGACGTTTACCAATGCCGTTTCCGGTAATGGGACCGTTACCAAAACGGGCGCGGGAAGACTGAAAATCAATGCCGCGAATGGGTTCCAGGCTTCTGAACTGATCGTCTCCAATGGGCGGCTCGATTTCCTGGGAACCATGACCGGCGGGATCACGGTTAACCCGAACACGGTTTTCTCTCCCGGCAATTCGGTCGGCACGGCAGATGTTAACGGCTTGTTCTCCCTCGGATCGGGCGCCACGCTGCTGCTGGAACAGGACTCCGCCGGGATGGACCTTCTGAAAGCCACGTTCTTTGATGTCGCTTCCGGGACCATTGATCTGGAGATGGGTTCGGTTCAGCCGGGCAAAACGTATGCGATCATTCAGAATACGTCGGAAGTTTTTGGACCTGATCGTGGTGTAGATTTCTGGACGTCTTTGCTGACGGCCTCAGACGCTAATTACTGGAAATTGTCCGTTGACGGCGATACGGTTTACGCGACGATCGACGCCAATGCCGTTCCGGAACCTTCCACGTGGCTGCTGCTTCTGTTCGGCACGTTCGGCCTGCTCTACTGGCGGAAGAAATAAAACTTACGGGGACGACGCTTCCCGCGTCGTCACAAAAAAATAACTTACGGAGACGACGCTTCCAGCGTCGTCTTTTAAAAATGTCTTTATTTTTATGACAACGCTGGAAGCGTCGTCCCCGTATGAGAGATATTCAATACACTTCTGTTGGCATAAATTCGATTTTCGCCTCGCGTTCCGGTCCGACGACTTTCACGCTTTTGACCGCGGCACGGCCCGAGGGGAGGACGCGGAGCGTGACCTCGACGGTCTGCTGCTCCCGGGCGTTCCGCATCGCCTCTTCGATCGCGCGGCCAGTTCCTTCCTGAAGGAAAAACTGCTCGATCCCGTACCGGATGGGGGTCGAGTAATAAGACACCGTGGTCATTCCGCGGATCGCGACGAAACCGGCGTCTTTCCTGTTTTTGCCCGGGAAGTCGAACGTCTGTTTTTCCATCTCCCAGAAATGCGTGCCCGGTGCCGGTTTCAGGATCGTGTACACGTACCGGCCCTTCATATTTTCATGCTTTTCCCGGGCGGCTTCTTGCAGGTCTCCGGTCAGCCGGCTGAACGGGTAGTTCAGGATCACGTAATCGCCGCGGAACGGATCCCTCGGATCGACCGGTTCCGTGCGAACCGTCACTTCGACCGCGTCTTCCACCCAAAACGGCATACTGTACCACACCACCAGCCCGGCAAGGAGCGCAAACTGCGCGAGAATGACGACCGTAATATAAAACGCACGCTTCATGGGGTCACGCTCCTTTCTTCGCTTTGAACCAGTAAAACGCGAAGCCGAACATCACGACGGCACAGAAGAAGAAAAGCCCCGCCGCGCCGAGCATCCCGCCCACATCGCCGAACAGGTCGAAGTAACGAAAGATCGACCAAAGCAGGAAGTAAAGCACACCGAAAATGAAGGCCGGAAGTACCGAGTCTCGCAAACCGGAATGAATGAACCAGATCGCCAAAGCGAGTATAAGGACGTTCTGCGCGGCCAGTAGCCCCAGCTTTCCTTCCTGTACCAGGCATACCCCCGTCGTGATCGTGAGGTACAACAAACCCGCGGAGTAAATCCCGATGAAGAGCGGCAGCCAGTTCCGCACCACCAGATCCCGCCCAGATTTTTTCGAGCAGGCCAGCAAAATGACCGCCAGAAGGAACAGGACCTCCAACGCGATCGTGATGAAGTAAAGAGTACAGAAAGAATCGATTGGGGACGTCAAAACTTCTTTAAACGAAAACGGGAGCATGCCTCCGCCGAACATCAAAGTCCCCACCGTTACGAGTAATTTGGCGGCAGGTGAAAGCGTTTCTGATCCGCGGAACCGGGCGTTCAGGCGAGGCGAGTACGCGAGGATCAAACCGCAAATCACATAGTAAAGGGAGGTCCCATACGGATATTCCCACGCGAAAGGAATGACGAAAACCCACCAAAGGAGCACGATCGCGTAGAAAAACCGGACCGTAGCCCTGCTTCGGCTTCTGGCCTCCAGCCACGGCGTGACCCAGTATCCCAGCGCGAGCAGGACTGGCACCGACCAGCAGACGTTGGGCACGTTCTGTGCCCAGGTCCCCCCAAACAAACGCAGGAAACCGGGCGCGAGGTGGGAATAGCCGCAAATTTCCCACGGGATCCAAATCAGGAGCAAGGCACAAACCAGGGCATGCACCACCGGCGTACGGAGGCCGATCGCCAGCGCCAGACTCCCGACCGCCCAGTACCAGAGCAGATCGGGCGCGTGGGCCGAAACGTGGAAAATCTGACCGATTTGCCAGATCCCCACGCCGAACAGGATCGCGCCGAAGAAAAACGCCACCTCGGAAAGAACCGGGTGTTTTCGGGCCCCGAAAACGCCGCCCGCAATGTACGCCACGGCCATGGAACCGAACACGATCGTGAGTTTCTCTACGGCCGTCATTGCCGCCCAGTTGAAACTCACGAGGAGAAAAATCGAAAGCCCGAGCAGAAAAACCCCGAGCGACAGGATCGTCAAAAGGCCGGTCCGCTGGAGGGATTCCGTTCGGGAAGGAACCTCGTACCGGGCGAGGATCGACTCTCGCGTTTCCTCCGTAATGAGTCGGTCCTGAACCCACTCCCGGGACTCTTTCTCGAGAAACTGAAAGCTGGCGTGGGTGAGTTTTTGCATACGAACCCCTCCAATTTGAGTGTTACTCTAACGATGCGCCGCTGGCGGCCTGGCTGTCTGCGCGGGAACCCTTTGCCGTGTAAACCTCCGCGTCCACGGAGTACGAGACGCGCTGCACGGAGGCGTCGCACATCGCCATCCCCAACGAGCCGGCGTGGGCGCTTCCGAACCAGGGAGTATTTCCGCCGAAACCGTCACGGTCCTGCATCGGTGGACGGGCGTTGCTTCCGCGGCTGAATGTCGTACCGCTCCAGTCACCGCAGTAGGTCGTGCGGATCTGGTCGATGTCCGCGCCGTAAAGCATCGTGTAGTCATCGTTCGTTTCTTTGCCGCCACCCCCCATGTCGATCGTGTTGTAAAGCCTCGGCTGGTGGAATTTCTCGCCGAAGAGGAACGTATTGCTCATTCCATCGCGGATCTCGCCGACCGTCACGTGCGAGTACGCGAACATGACGCCGGTCTGTTGGGTGGCGAAATTTGGCCAGGAATTCTGGGCACGGAACGTAGCGTTTTCGGAGGGGAATTTTCCGACGTAATCGTGGTGGTTCCCCTTGCTGGCATTATTCGTTCCCCAGTTGGCGGCGTAGTCTGTTTTGCTCCCCGGGTTTGCCATGTTCGAGTTTTCCAGCCCCTGGTAGCCTTTCGACTCGTAAAGCATCACCGGACGCCGGGACGGGCAAATGAAAGGCGAGAGAGGAACGGACTGCATTTCGGCCGCTTTCGTTTTCTGAGTTCCAGATGGATTTTCCGGGAGTTGGCCGTCCGTCGGGAGCATAAACAGGGCGTTCTGTTCAAGCGCCGGGAGAATCTGGTAGCACCAGCTGCCGGGCTGCTTTTGGCCAAAGCCCCCATCCGGGTCGCCGCACCAGTGGTAGCCCCAACCACCACCAGGAAGCGACTTGGATTGACTTTCGACGTTCATGGCGGCAAGGCCCAACTGTTTCAGATTGTTGCCACACTGCATCACTCGTGCCGCCTCGCGTGCCTGCTGAACGGCCGGGAGCAGAAGCCCGACCAACATTCCAATGATCGCGATCACGACCAGCAGCTCGACGAGCGTAAATCCTGATTTTCGTGTCCGGTTCATAGTATTTCCCTTTTAAATCTGAAAAAATTTCTCCTTTTCTTTTTATTTTAACATTTTTTAAAATTTTGTGCAAGGGGAGAGAAAAAATTTTTTTCCTCAAGGGGCTTTACAGGGCGCGGCTCGTGTGATATAATTTTTAGTGTGGAATGTGGAGAGTGGAGTTTCGCTTCGCTTCGCGCAATGTAAGCCCCAGAAAGATTTCCCCCCAAAAAAACCGTCGGCTTTTTGAGTCCACACTCCCATTCCACTCTTCATACTCCATACGAAAAACGTTGAAAAAAGGATTTAAAATGCTTCGTGATTGGGCCAAAGAAACGGATGAACGAGTCGCGTGGATCCGCAAAATCATCGGGAAAACCGAGAGCAGTCCTGGAATGGGGATCGTGTACGGAAACAGCGGCGGGAAAGACTGCACGCTGGCCGGGATCTTATGCAGGAAAGCCACGGAAAATATTCTGGGCGTCATCATGCCGTGCCAGAGTTCCTGCAATTTCGGGACGGACCGCGAACACGCGCTTCTGGCGGCCGAGCAGTTCGGGATCCCCACGGTGGAAGTGGATCTTTCGACCGTGAAAACCACCTTCCTTGACGTGCTTGACCCGGTCCTTTTGGAAATGAATCTTCCGGAAGAGTCGCAGGCGAAAGGGAAAATGAACGTGAACCCACGCCTCCGTATGCTGACGCTCTACACGCTTGCGCAGTCACGCGGCGCACTGGTCTGCGGGACGGGAAACCGCTCCGAGCTGGCGATGGGGTACTTCACGAAATGGGGCGACGGCGCATTCGACTTCAACCCGATCGCAGACCTGACCGCTACGGAAATTTTCGATTTCCTTCGTTTCCTCGGCGCACCGGACGTGATCATTAACAAAGCGCCCTCGGCTGGGCTTTTTGAGGGTCAGACCGACGAGTCGGAAATGGGGATCACGTACGCTGAAATCGATGAGATCCTCCTTCACGGAACCGGAACGCCTGAAAACCTTGCGAAAGTCCAGCGAGCCATGAACGCTACAGGGCACAAGCGGAAAATGCCTCCGAAATTCGGGGATTGAGTTCTGCGTTTTCGTTTCCTTTTTTAGTTCGTATTTCTCCAATCCAGAGCCGAAAAATGCGTCCCATTCAGCGTCAACTCGATCATTTTCGCGATGCGTTACGGCATCATGCGGCAGAGTACGCGCTGGAGGTGGTTTTCATCTCGATCGGGGGCCTTTTTTTGCTCGGCTCCGGTTTGGATTTTGCACTTTGGCGGTGGAAATTCTGGGAGTTTCCCCTGCTGCGTTGGCTGATTCTAGCGGGAACGCTGGCGGTTCTGGCGCTTGAAGGCCGTTTTTTGTTCCGGTTTTTCCGAAAAATCCCCAGGACCCGATTTGAAACCTTTCATTTTTTGCGTGCCATGCAAAATATGCCGACTTCCTCCTTCGTTCAGCCGCCCGAACTTCCGAAGCAGCTGGAAAACGCGCTGGACTTTCTGGAACATCCACAGCCCGCAGCGGGTGAGGAATTGCGCGAGGCAGTGATTGCTCAGACGGATGCGGAAATGGCGGGGTTTCGTGTTTCTGACTGGCTCCGGCTTGAACGCTTTTGGCGGGTACGCTGGATTATGCGCGGTTTGACCATTCTATTTTTCTTTGCGTTCGCGGTTCTGGCGGCACAATGCGGCGAGAACGTTCCCGTAGCCGTCGAGCGTTTCGTTATGCCCTGGAAGACGGAAAATGCGTGGAAACTTGATTTTCGGCCGCAGTGGAAAGGACTTCCCAAGGAGATTTTGGCCGGCGAATCGTTTAACGCTGAAATCACACTCAAGAAGGACGCCCCGTTTGTTCAGGTCGTAGTTTGGGCCTCTAAAGACGCCCAGGAACCTCTTCAGATTTTGCGCGTAGAACCGATTTTCGGCCGGTTCCTCGTGCGAATCCCCAACGTTCAAAATTCGTTTTGGGTTTCTGTTTGTATGCCGGGTGAAAATCCCGCGCAGGGTGAACGTTTGCCCGTCAAGGTCAACACGTACCCGCGTTTGACTAACGCGCTTTTACGGCTCCAGCCACCAGCCTCTACACATCAGAAAGCGTCCGAAACCGGCTGGGAAATCACCGGCCTTACGGGGTCCAGGATCGGTGTCATGGTCGCGGCCGATCGACCTCTTCAAAAGGCCCGAATCCGCTTTTCAAACGGCACCTACATCCCCGGAGAATCCGTTCAGGGGTGGGGGGATCGCGTTTTCAAATTCCGTTTTGAACTTTTGCAGGATTGCGACTACTGGCTGGAACTGACCGATCAGACGGGGCTGACCGGCGTTTTGGAGCGTCACCCGATTCGTACGCGGGAAGACCTTCGCCCAATCGTGATCTGCGAATCACCAGAAGACGGGCGCCCGTTTCTCCCGGGGGCGAAACTTCCGCTGAAGTTTCTGGCCCAGGACGATTTTGGCCTGACCTCTGTCGGTTTCCAGTGGGTCACTGAAAAGCCGGACGCGGGAACGGTGAGTGGTTTTTCATTCCCGCAGACCAACGATGGAACACCGAAGTGGACTGTTTTCAGCGTCTGGGACGTGGCAGATCCTGAAACGGGCGAGATCCCTGATGAGCCGCTTCCCCTTTCGCAGACGGCTGAATTTACGTGGGATTTAGCGTCCGTTCCGCTTGAGGCCGGAATGCGGCTGAGGGTCGAAGCGTTTGCAACCGATTCGGAAGGAAAAAGGACGGTTGGCGAAACATTTTATTTCCTTGCAGTCACGCCTGAGGAGATGCAACTCCGTGCGTTCCAGCAGTGGGTTTCCATCACGCAGGAGCTCCGCCGGATTGGGGATTTACTGACTCGATGCCAAAAACGCCTCGACGATTCCTTCAGGGAAAATGTTCAGGAAACTGCCAGTTTCCTCGCACAGGGAATGGAAACCATTCAGCGGCTTCTGGATTCGCGGTCCCCGAACGGCCTGCCAACAGCTCTTGAAAGTCTGGAGCAGGAACTCGATGGAAACCCGGAGTTCCCGTTCCATGCCTCGGTTTCATCCAGGACTCAACTTCAGAATCTGCGTGAACTGCGCAGATTGCTTGACGAATTGGAATCCGGCCCGATCCCGGAATTGAACCGTGAAATCGTTCTGCTTTCAAAATCTCTCCAGCTTCCTGGAGGAACGGCCCCCGAGAAATTTGAATTCTTCAGGAAACAACTGAAGCGGGAATTGGTGCAAATCCTGCAGATCCTGAGCCCACAACTGAAAAAATGGAATCGCGAGGAATTTTCTGACGCAATGGTCCGGGATTTTGAAGCGTTGGCGGAACGGCAGAAGAAACTGACAGAAACCCTTCAGCCGATTCTTTCTCAGGCGCAAAACCGTACACCGATGGAAATTCGTCTGGAACACGCCGCGGCGATTCAGTCGGCTGAAGAAGAAATCTGGGCGATCCGTTCGGAACTGGAACGTTTTTTGGTTCAGTACGATGAAATTTTTGACGAGGATTTTCGGCAGAAAAACGTTCCTTTCATTCGGGGTGGTTTGGAAACGGAACTGCACACACTACAGGAAAACCGCCTGTGGGATTTCCAGAGGTTGAACGTCCGATTGAACATTACGTTTGAAGCGGCCATAAAATCACTGAGTCCGCAATCACCCAATCCGCTGCGGGAGGAACTTCAGGTTTTCGGTCGAATGCTCGCCAGTGAAGAAAAAATCCTTCATCTTTTGGAAGAAACAAACGCGCCGGAAAACGTGGTAAAGCAGAACGAAACCGATGTAGTGCCGCTTACAAGGACGCGCAGGAAAGCGTTTCGTGACTGCGCGGGCGTTCAAAGTCTGGCGCTTTCCTGTTTCGCCAAACGGGAAAATGGGCGGAAACCCGCTCTGCCTCGTGTTTTAGCGCCTCTTTGGAATGCACTGGCGGCCAATTTCCAGGTTTCCATTGAAGACTTTCAGACCATTTCCGTGCATCATGCGCCGCCGCTGGAACTCCTTCAGGATCAATATACGCTCCAGCTTCAGATTTTCGACCAGATCGCGGAACTCACGCAAATTGCTGACGGGTTGACGCCGGAAATGGGGACGCTCGTCAAAAATTCGGATTTCGAAAATCGTCTTTCCAATCCGAAAAAAACTGGGATTTCTGACGAGACCGGGAGTGAAGAAACGCCTGGAGAAGAACCGAAGGAAGAGCCTGAAATACTGCCGGCGGACGTTTTGATCCTGATCTCCATGCAGACGCTCATTCTGGAACAGACCAAAGCCGTTGCCGAGGATGAGGACAAAAGCGCCGCGGAGAAAGCGGATCAGGTCGCGTTTTTGGCCGAGCAGGAACGAAAAACCTCAGAATGTGCCAAAGCGATTGGATTCGATGCCGTTCCGAATTCCGCTTTCGATGAGATCCTTGCGCAAATGTACCAGGTGCGGTTCCTCCTCGAGAAGCAGGACCTCGGTGAAATGACCGTTTCGATTCAGGAGGAAATTCTGTACGGGCTTCGTTCGGCCCTCCAGCGTCAGGAAGTCCCTGAAGAAACGCAAAATATGAAAGAGGAAACTCCATCGGGCGAAACGTCCCACGAGAAAGAAGACCTTTCCGAAAACACCGACTCGAAAGCACAGAAAATGATTCCTTCGGGGAATGAGCCTCAAACGGATGACAATCCAGAAGTTCCTACGAAGCTTGAAACGCTCCAAAACGAATATTGGGGCGAACTGCCTGCCCGGCAGCGTGAAATTTTGCGGCTTGTTCCTGATGAAAAACCAATTCCCGGCTACGAGAAAGCCCTGGAAATATACTACAGAAAACTGCGTGATCCCGACTGAATCAGCATTTAAGACTTTGTTTATTTAACGTTTTCCCTGAAAATTACTTTTACACCGAAAGGACCCACCCATGAAAAACGCTTTTGAACTGAACCGCCGCGCCATGCTCGGTACGATGCTCGCCGGCCTTGCGGCTCCCGCCTCGCTTTTGGCCCAGGACGCAGCTTCCGCCCCCGCCGCTGATGCTTCAAAACTCCCGCCGACCGGCCCGATCATCGGTGACCCGCGTGTTCGCGGACCGTTCCCGATCCTTTCCACACCTTTCCTTGAAAACGGGGAGGTCGATTACGAAACCCTCGCGAAATCGGCTAAGTTCGTCGATTGGGCGCAGTGCCACGGGATGATTTGGCCGCAGGCTGGCGACGCGGTGGACCTCCTGACGAAAGAGGAAAAAATGAAAGGAATGACCGTTCTTGCGGAGACGATGAAGGGACGCAAAGCCGCTCTTTGCCTCGGTGTCAACGGCAAGAACACCGCCGATATGCTGGACTACGCGCGCCACGCCGAGTCACTCGAACCCGCCGCGATCATCTCCCGCCCGCCGGATGAAGGCCAGACCGAGGACGATTTATACGAATACTGGCGCGAACTGATGAAGATCGTGCACCGGCCGGTCATCATTCAGACCTCCGGCGGAACGAAGTTCAAGGGGAAGGCGCCGTCCGTAAAACTCCTCATCCAGTTGGGCGAAGAGTCGGAATTTTTCGGGTACGTGAAGGAAGAAACCGGCCCGATCGAGGGACGCATGAAGGAACTCGTGGCGGCCAAACCCAAAATCAGGCGCGTTATGTCCGCGATGGGTGGGTTCAAGTGGCTCCAGCACTGCCGCATCGGCGTCGAGGGGCTCGTGACAGAACGCGCCGTGTATGCGGACATCCTGGGGAAACTGCAGCGGGCGTATGACGCGGGAGACTTCATGAAAGCGACCGACCTGTTCAGCAAATTCACGCTGATGGTGAACTTTGAGGGAGGTTTGCGCGGAATGAGCCTTTATATGTGGCAGAAGCGCGGCGTCTTCAAAAACACGCTCTCCCGCAATTACGGCAAAGAAAACTCCGTGCCGGAAAAACCGGTCGTTTCGCCGCGCAATCTTACCGATCTCGAAAAGGAAGAGATCGATATGCGGCTGGAGTACATTTCGTCCGACTTCCGCGACGGGATCATCTGCCCGAATCTGGATTAAAAGAGTTTCAAGAAAAGAAAAAGCCGGCTTAAATAAAAAAGTCGGCTTGATAAAACAAAACAGGCCGGAGGTATCGCATCCCGCAGGATATGATATAAAAATTTGGGGGGATGTCCATCCGTCCGGCCTTTTTCATGCAGAGCGAGGGACGGGATTCGAACCCGCGACGTCCAGCTTGGGAAGCTAGCATTCTGCCACTGAATTACTCTCGCATTTTGTACATCTATTTTAACAGAATATTTTTTTCTGTCAAGGGGGCCAACTCAATAATTTTTTAAATGAGTTTTGGCCCCCTTGTTTCTCCAATCGATCCCTCTTTCAAGGAATCAGTCGAAATTCTGACGGCACGCGACTTCGCAGCCCGGGGCCACTTCGTTCATGTTCGGCGTCAGGTCGAGGTCCATCTGACAGGTGATGAATTTCATCAGGTCGAAAATCACAGCCTGCATCCAGTCGGTTTCCCACGTCGAATTATTATGCGCGAACGAGGTGTACGCCACGCGGCCATTTCCTTCTTTGCGGACCCACGTGCACGGGAACGGGACGCGGTCGTAGCAGACGTTTCCACCGTCGGTCTGCATTCCTTCGGTTTCCTGCACGAACAGGACGTGAATGTCCGGGTTGAAGTTTCTCAGCGCGTACCACTCTTCCTTCACGCGCGGAATTTCGGTCACGGACGGAAGCTCGCCCTTCTTCACGATCCGAATGTCGGTTTCCTGCTGACTGCCGTGAACGATGAATTCACCGCCGATCATCTTTGTGTAGTCGTTCCGTTCCTCAATCGGACGGTTTCCGAAACGGGTCGGACCGCCGGATTTATTCGTGTCGGAAGCGTTATGGAAGCCCAAGACTCCCACACCGCCGCGGATCGCCGTGAAGAAATTCTGCAGGCCTGCGTCGCTCATCGGGTAAGCGTCCGGGCCGTCATTTCCGCCGTTTCCTGTGAGCTGGCCGCAGCAGTTCAGAATAAAGGCGGCGTACTGGGAGAGATCGCCGTCAAAAATCCGCCCGTCTTTCGTGCAAACCACTTCGAAGCCGAGTTTATTGCCGATTTCCGTGATGACGCGGCCGCCGACGCTCTTGCCGGTCGCGGGATCAATGATCGTGGAAGGGTGAATGAATCCGTTGGAACGTTCAAAGTAAAGTATTTTTTTCTTCGCACCTTCCGCGAAAACAGGTTTCAGACTCTGGCAAAATGCCGCAGCCGCGGTGAGGGCGAGAAATTCACGACGTTTCATAGTATTAGGTCTCCTGAAAAAGGAATGAGGGGTTGGTTAATGGTTGGAATTGAAGTCAATCCATACGTAAAACTTAAATTAAGTTACGGGGACGATGCTTCCAGCGTCGTCAAATGTAAGGTGGTAATGGAGTGCGTAGCACGGAATTACGCGCCGGGGAGTTGAGAGGCACTTTCACGAAACTCCCCCAGTCTCGCTTCGCGAGCCAGCCCCCTCAATGAGGGGGCCTTTAAACGACGCTGGAAGCGTCGTCTCCGCAAGTCTTTAATATTTCGTTTATTGCGGGACCGTGACCGCCTGGCCGTCCGCTTTGTTTGCGAGATACCGGTTCGTCTCAAGGTCGATTGAGTAGCTGATGCGCTGCACGGAACCATCGCACATGACCATCCCGAACGTTCCGGCGTGTGCGCTGCCAAACGAACCCTGTTGGATCGCGTTGCGGTCCTGGAACGGCTGGGAATTGCCCTGGCGAATGATGTCTTCGTCGTTCCCGCAATAGACGACGATGTCATCGCCGCCGTCCTTGCCGTCTTCGTAGTGTGTATTGCAGACGTATTTTTCGCCGATCAGGTACGTGTTCGAGGAACCGTCACGAATCTCACCCATCGTCACGATGCTCTTGAAGAAAACGATGCCGGAACACGTGATGGATTTGGTTTGTGTGCGTCCAGCGGAGATCGTGTTGGGCGAAGTCCCGTAACCACCGGCATTCCAGTTCCCCGACGAAGAGTCACCCCCGTTACCGGCGTAATCCAGCTTGCCTGTGACCGTACACGGGGAAGTATTGATCAGCACCGCACTCAGAGCGTAGGGGTACGCGATCGCCGGCCGGCGTGATGGACAGTTGAAAACCGGGATCACGGTTTCCGCGCGGGTTTTAGCCCCGTCTTTTTGGGTCTGGTCGGTCTCAATGACACCATTCGCTCCCAGCATAAAAACCGCGTTCTGTTCTATGAAGGGGAGGAGTGAGAAGGTCCAGCCGCCCGGCTGTGTATCGCGAAAGCCTTGGTCTCCGTCGCCGACCCAGTAACCGTCCCAGCCGCCGCTCGGAAGAGATTTATTCGAGGACTCATGGTTCAGCGAGGCGAGTCCCATTTGCTTCAGATTGTTTCCGCACTGCATTTGACGCGCAGCCTCACGGGCCTGCTGCACCGCTGGAAGCAAAAGACCTACCAACATACCAATGATTGCAATGACGACTAAAAGTTCGACGAGTGTAAAAGCGGAACGCTTCATGACCGGAGTCCTGTTTTCAACAAAAACTCAAATGGAAAAGTTCATCTTTACATTATACGAAAAATATTCAAGAAGTCAAACGACTTCAAGAGATTTTTAGAAGAATTTTTCCGAAAAATCCTAAAAATTCCTCTATTTTTTATTTTTGCGCCATGACTCCCCATTTACGAATTTTTTGAATCTGTTAAAATACAGGAAGTATTTCCCTGGAAACACGCGAGTGTTTCGAATGATTGAGAAAAAAACTTTGGAAAGGATGGAACCATGCGCAAGAATTTTGGCGTAAAACCCGCCGTTTATCCCATGCCGGTTTTTATTATTGCGACGTACGATGTTGACGGAACACCCGATGCCATGAATGCAGCCTGGGGCGGGATCAGCGAGTCGGACGAAATTTCGATTTGTCTCGATCCAGGCCACAAAACAGTGAAAAACCTCCTCGAACGCGGGGCGTTTACGGTCAATGTGGCCGATGAAGCGCACGTTGTCCCGTGTGATTACGTGGGAATTGTTTCCGGAAATCAGGTCCCGGACAAATTCACGAAAGCGGGCTTTCACGCGGTCAAATCCGAATTTGTGGACGCGCCGGTCATTGAAGAGCTTCCCGTTGCGGTCGAGTGCTCGGTCAAAAGCTGGGACGAAAACGCCTGCCGGCTCGTGGGCGAGATCAAAAACGTGAGCGTCGATGAGCGCGTACTGGGCGAGGACGGTCTTCCCGATGCGGACAAAATCGCGCCGATCGTTTTCGATCCTTTCCGGCACATTTACCTCAAAATCAGCGGAAAAGCTGGGACTGCTTTCTCGGACGGAAAGAAACTCAAGTAGGACTCATTCATTCAGAATCAAATTTTTATGGATCAGCTCAATTCCACTGCCGCTCCAGTCGAAAAATCCTTCCTCGTGACCGTCTTGCGGCCGCAAAAACCCGGCGCTTCCACAGAAAACGGGGCCGGGTTAAGTGTGCTGGGAAAAGCCACCGAAGAACCTCTCGATGAGCTCCGAGGGCTTGCCGAGGCCGCCGATACGCAGGTCGTCGGCGAGATGATTCAGCGCCGTGCCACGATCGAACCCGCCACGTACATCGGAAGCGGCAAAGTGCAGGAACTTAAGGCGATGGTGGAGCACACCGGCGCGGACGTGGTCATTTTCGATGACGATTTGGCCCCGAGCCAGACGCGCAATCTGGAAAAGGAACTGAACGTGAAGGTTCTGGACCGGACCGAGCTGATCCTCGACATTTTCGCGAGTCGGGCGCAGACCAAAGAGGCGCGGCTGGCGGTGGAGCTGGCCCAGCTTGAGTACTCGCTCCCGCGGCTGAAACGTATGTGGACGCACCTTTCGCGTCAGAAAAAGGGCGTGGGGCTCCGCGGCCCGGGCGAAACCCAGCTCGAAACCGACCGGCGGCTCGCTCAGAAGCGCATTTCCGACCTGAAAACCGAGCTTGCGGTCGTTCAGCAGCGCAAGGAGCGTGAGGTCCAGTCCCGCAGCCAGACGCGAACGGTCTCGCTCGTCGGCTACACGAACGCCGGGAAAAGCACGCTTCTGAACGCTCTTACAGGCTCGGACGTTTACGTGAAGGACCAGCTTTTCGCGACGCTCGACACACGAACGCGCCGCTGGACTTTGCCCGGCTGGGGCCCGATCCTCTTGAGCGATACGGTCGGGTTTGTGCGCAAACTCCCGCACCATCTGGTCGCCAGTTTCCGTGCGACGCTCGAGGAGGCCCGCTGCGCCGACCTGCTTCTTCACGTTGCGGACGGGAGCAATCCGATGGTCATGTTCCAGATCCAGGCGGCGTATGAGGTCCTCGAACAGCTCGGGATCGAAGAGAAAGACACGATCCTGGTCATTAATAAGATCGACGCTCTGGAAAAGCTCGACTCCGAGGGCGAACTCCCGAAAGGGTACGGCCTTCAGGCGCTTTTGAACCAGTACCCGAACGCGCTGGGGATCAGCGCCCGAACGGGTCAGGGCCTTCCGGAACTGGCGCATGAAGTGAGCGAAATGCTGAGCCGAAACTTCCCCACGGTCGAGATCGAAACCTCCTCCGCGAACGGAAAACTGGCGGCGTATCTTGCGAATTACGGCGAGGTTTTCTCCCGTCAGTACCGCGAGGACGGAACGGTCGTGATCCGCTGCCGCATCGCGAGCACTTTCCTCGGCAAGATCCGGAACGAGGAGATGAAAATGACCGTTCTGGAATGAAATACGGGGGCGACGCTTCCAGCGTCGTTAATACGGAGGGCCGGCGTCCCGCCGATCAAGTTAAGGGGAGGTTTTTCCTTGAGATTCTTTGGTTCATCCAACAAGCGTGTACCGTTACCTTTTAATACTCAGGATTTTTACGCAAAAACCATAGGCCTGACGAAACATTCTTTGAGCCGTCAGAGAAAAATGGAGTGAATCGTTCTCCGAATACCCCTGATTACGATTTTGTGGTCTTTTTTCTGGAAATGTCAGAAACACGATATTGACCAAAACCTCACCTGTGGCATAATCCAAATGCGGACAGGTTCTTCCTTGTGTATATCGTTTGCAGTTTTTTGCATTACACACTGAACCTGTCCGCGTTTTTAATTATCTTTCCGGTACTCAGTTGCCGGATAAACCATTTTTATTGGATCTCGATTTCATACCAGACCGTTTTGAATTCCGGCCCGATCTGGATCACCGCGTTTCCGTCTTTTCCGGTTTTGACCGGGACTTCCGCTTTACGGTCGCCGTGAGGATTGAGAGCATAAACTTTCACTTGCGACACCTTGGCCGGAAGCGTCAGTTCTGCCGGGATCCCCTCCGCTACGATCGGGCCTTCACCCCACGTTGTGAGATGGATCTTTGTGCCGTTTTCAGCGCGGTCTTCGGCGATCTGGCCTTTGTTCCCGCAGTAGCCCGTGGCGGTCAGCAGGATGCGGGAGGAGCCGTCTTTTCCGAAACCTTTCGCGTTCTGCGAGGTCACGGAGATCGTCGCCCAGCCGAGAAGGGTCTCGCCAACGGAGAGCGTCACGCCGTCCGCCAGATCAAACGTCCGGCCTTCCGGGAAGCCGCTGAAGACTTTCGTGTTCTTCGTTTTCACGAGGAAAACGCCTTTTCCTGCCTTTTCGAGATTCCACACCAGCTCGCCTGTGTCGCTGACGTACACGCCTTGGAGCGCATTCAGGTCTTCATTCGGGCCGGAAACCGCGTCTGCCGGTGCGTTGACTTCAACCTGGGTACGATGAATGAGCGGCATACGGGAATCCACATTCAGCCCCGAGATTCCGAGGCTGGTGTTCCTTTGCTCGATGCGGGTGCGTTCCTTTTCAGGGGTGAAACTGGCGGTCACGCACTCTTTGGCCGTCTGAACGTCCCCGCGCAGGAACATCGCGGCGCAGGCCGGAATGTGCGCCAGAACGTCCGTCCGGCAGATCATGCTGAAGAAGTACGAATTTCTGATCGGCTCGAAGTTCGGGCAGTGGTTGTACGTGTACTCGAACACGCCGTCCCAGTCCTGGAACGCGCCGTATGCCCGGAGCATCGGCTGACCTTCCGCCCCGTAGTAGTTCGGGAACGGGTGGTTGTACTCACTGACCGTGAATGGCTTGCCCGCGACGCGCTGTGAGGCCATGCTCGTCACGCAGTTCGAGCTGGAGTTCACCATGGGCCTGTTCCCGATCTCCCAGTCCGGTTTGACGGACGGGTGGAGCCAGTACGCGTGATGGTCCACGTAATCAAGAGCGCCCTGAACGTAGGACGGCGAGTAATTCAGCTGCGTGCCGGAAACCGGCTGCTTCGCGTGAAGCTCGTCATGGAGGAAAACGCACATTCCGGTCCAGTAAGCGTATTCTGTGTCGCTGATGAACTGGGCAAAATCCTTCTGGGCCTGCCCCGGCGCGAAATCTTTCGACCTCACGATTTTGATCGATTTATCCTTCAGGTTTCCGTCCATCTGGTAGCCTTCCGCGCCGGACTGGAACGAGAAGTCTTTGATCTCGTATTTCCCGACCGGGAAGCGGGTGAGCTGAAGCTCCGCGTTTGGCGAGTCCTCACCGACGAAAATCGGGAAAGTGAACGTTTTCCACTCGTTGCCAACGTTCAGACGGGTGAAAAGCCCGAACGTGCGGAAGCCGCCTTCGTAGTCTGCTAGGGCCGTCCCGAGTTCGACCGGCCCGGTCCCTTCCGTGCGGCGGATCTTGAACGAGAACGTATAAATTCCGCCCTTCTCGATTTTGACCGCGCGGTGGATCTTCGGGTTTACGCCCTCGCTGGCGGTCACTTCCAGTTTCAGCACACCGTCTTCGACTTCGGTCTTGAACGTGCCTTTCCCGCAGGTGTAGAGCGTCCACGGCTTTTTCGTGAAATCGACCGGTTCGGTGAATTTTCCTTCCGGGATCTGCTCGCCGTGGAGCGGGACCGGCTTGTACTGCCACGCCTCGCGCAGTTTCTCATCGGAGCCGTATTTCTTCAGGAGCCAGTCGTTCCACTGTTCCTGGAACTCGTCGGCGTACATTTTCGGCAGATTATCCATTCCTCCGCTGCGGTAGTTGGCCCAGAGGGAGTTTTCATTATTAATTTCGATCACGGCGATGGCCGGTTCGTCGGTGTAGGCCAGACCGGTGTACGGGTTGACGTGGGTCAGAAGCTCGCGGGCGTAGATCTTCTGCTCCTCGATCATCCGTTTCACGAAATTATCGGTCCCTTTATTCGCCCAGGGGCCGCCTTTGGCGAAACCGTCACGTTCGTCCCAGAACCGGGCAACGTGGAGGTTCATATCGACGTAGATCCCGCGTTTTTTGAAGGCCGCGATCATGTAGTCCTGACGGTCACGCTGGGTTTTGCTCAGGATCTTCTGGGTGTTCTCGTTTTCCTCGACAATACCGGGAAGGGCCGGGAACATAAACGTCCCGTACGCGGAATCGAAGTAGTGCAGACGCACGCAGTTGATCCCGAAGCGGGCGAGGCGGTCGGCCAGTTTATCGGCTTCCTCGTGGGTCGGGAAGTTGGCGGGGCCGGTCAGGTTCGTGGCGTGCAGACGAACGCGGCCTTTATCGTTCACGAAATGGCCATCCTCAACGCGCACAAAGCCGTATTTTCCCGCCGGAGCGTCCAGAAGGTGTGCCATGCTGGTTGCATTTTGGGGACCATCGTAGGAAATGACGAACGGGAACAGCGCCGGATCGTTGGAAACATCGGGCGCAAGACCCTGTGCGAAGCAGAGGCCCGTCAGTGCAGCTGAAACGCAGAACACGAAAGAGGCGAGGAATTTTTTCATCTTTTTTCCTTTCAGATTTTAAGGAGCGGGGTAGGTTTTTCTTTTAATGTACCACGACCCGAAAAAAAGTCAAGTAGGTCTGACGCAAAAAAAAGAAACGGGGAATTTTTGGAAAAATATCCTGAAAATCTGACTCTTTTGGGACTGCAATACTTGACAAATGACCAAAAGACGGACATAATATAAATCGCAACTGTGCGACTTTTGGATCCTTTTATTTTTGAATGGAGTTTTCATGCGTCACAAAATCGTAATTCTGGACGGCTACGCGCTGAATCCGGGGGATTTGGACTATTCGCCGCTCGAGGAGTTCGGCGAGCTGGTCGTTTATGACCGCTGTACCCGCGAGCAGATCCCCGAGCTGGCCCGGGACGCCGACATCGTGCTGGGGAACAAAGCGGTTTTCGGCGAGGCCGAGTTCGCGCAGCTGCCGAATCTCCGCTACATCGGCGTTCAGGCGACCGGCTACAACGTCGTGGACATTGAGGCGGCCCGGCGCCACGGCGTCACGGTCACGAACGTCCCGGCCTACAGCACGCCGTCAGTCGCCCAGCTCACGTTCGCGCACCTGCTGAACCTGACGTTCCACCTTTCCGAGCATACGGCCGAGATCCGCGGCGGCGCATGGACGAGGAACCCAGATTTCACGTATTGGTCCCACCCGCTCGTCGAGCTGGCCGGCAAGACGATGGGCCTGATCGGCTTCGGGAACATCGCGCGGAAAGTCGCCCAGATCGCCCTGGCCCTGGAAATGCGTGTCGTGGCGTGCCGAAAACAGACGGTTCGGTGCCCCAACGAGATGATGGACGTGGAGATTTTGCCCATGGAGGAGGTTTTCCGGCAGGCGGACGTTCTGAGCCTGCACTGTCCGGCGACCCCCGAGACGATCGGGCTGGTGAATGCCGACCGGCTGGCGCTGATGAAGCCGACCGCGTTTCTGATCAATACGGCCCGGGGCGTACTGGTCGATGAGGCGGCGCTTGCCGATGCGCTGAACGCTGACCGGCTCGCGGGCGCAGGGCTGGACGTCCTCTCGACGGAACCTCCGGCGGCGGAAAACCCGCTGCTGGCGGCAAAGAACTGCTTCTTCACGGGCCACATCGCTTGGGCGACCCTGGCCGCAAGAAAGCGCTGCCTCGACGTAGTGATCCAGAACGTTGCCGCGTTCGTGGCGGGAAAGCCGATCAACGTTGTTTCATGAGTAGAATTTACTGGGACGATACTTCCAGTGTCGCTTCAATTATGAATGAAAGACGACGCAGGAAGTGTCGTCTCCGCCAAAAATTGGCTTAAGTTGACGCGCATACGGCTCCCCACCCCTTGCGCAAAATTTAAAATCTGGTATAATAGTTTAGTCAATGTAAAGATTCCCGATTCGGGACTCTGATCAAAGACTTTCAAATGGCAGTCGTTCTGAGTTGCCGGGTTCGTCCGGGCAGTGAAGGCGGGAAACGCGCGAATCCGATCCGCCGGTTTACGGGGGTTTTGCACTTTATAATATTCCTGCTTCATACTCTGAACGCAGGATTTTTTTGTAGAAACCTTTTTTAGACTGACTGGCCAAACGTGAGCGCATCCCCTTCAGAAAGACGCATTGGAATCGTTGGAATCATCGTGGAAGACCACCGTTCTGTCGAGAAGATCAACACGCTGCTGGCGGATTACTCCGACCACATCATCGGCCGGATGGGGATCCCGTATCGCTCGTGCGAAGTGAGCATCATCAGCATCGTGCTCGATGCGCCGACTGACGTGATCAGTTCCCTTTCGGGGAAACTCGGCATGCTCCCGGGAGTCAGCGCGAAATCGGTTTGTTCAAAGAAAGAAACGACGCCAGAACGTGCGCCGCGAAACAATTAATAGAAAGCTGGACTCCCATGTACGATCCCAAATCTCCTCATGCTGTTGATTTCATTCACGACGGTGAAATCCTCGAAACCCTGGCGTACGCTGACGCGCACCGCGGCGACAAAGGGCTGATTTCCGCCATCCTCGACAAAGCGCGCGACTGCAAGGGCCTCACGCACCGCGAAGCGATTTTGCTCCTCGACTGCGCCGACCCGGAACTCAACGAGCGCATTTACGCCGAGGCAATGGAGATCAAGCAGCGTTTTTACGGCAACCGCATCGTGATGTTCGCGCCGCTTTACCTTTCCAATTACTGCGTGAACGGCTGCACCTATTGCCCGTACCACTTCAAGAATAAGCACTTGACCCGCAAAAAACTGACTCAGGACGAGATCCGCGCGGAAGTCATCGCCCTGCAGGACATGGGTCACAAACGCCTCGCGCTGGAGACGGGCGAGCACCCGACGATGAACCCGATCGAATACGTGCTGGAATCGATCGACACGATTTATTCGATCAAGCACAAAAACGGCGCGATCCGCCGGGTGAACGTGAACATTGCGGCGACGACCGTCGAAAACTACACGAAACTCAAGAACGCCGGGATCGGAACGTACATCCTGTTCCAGGAGACGTACAACAAAAAACTGTACGAGGAGAAGCACCCGACCGGCCCGAAATCGAACTACGCGTACCACACGGAAGCGATGGACCGCGCGATGGACGGCGGGATCGACGATGTTGGCTGCGGCGTCCTGTTCGGTTTGAGCCCGTACCGGTACGACTTTGTGGGGCTTTTGATGCACGCCGAGCACCTGGAAGCCGCCAAGGGAGTGGGGCCGCACACGATCAGCGTACCGCGCATCCGCCGTGCCGATGACATTGACCCGCTGATGTTTTCCAACTCGATCGACGACGCGACGTTCGCGAAGATCGTGGCCGTTCTGCGTATCGCGGTCCCCTACACGGGCCTGATCATTTCCACCCGCGAGTCGAAAGCGGCCCGCGAGATGGTTTTGAAACTGGGCGTTTCGCAGATCTCCGGCGCGTCGCGCACCTCGGTCGGCGGCTACGTCAATCCGGAACCTGAGGACGAAAACTCGGCCCAGTTCGATGTGGTCGATAATCGGACGCTGGACGAAGTACTGAACTGGCTCATGCGACTGGGTTACGTGCCGTCTTTCTGCACGGCATGTTACCGTGAAGGGCGGACGGGCGACCGCTTCATGAGCCTCGTCAAATCGGGCCAGATCGTAAACTGCTGCCACCCGAACGCGCTGATGACGCTCAAAGAATACCTCGAAGACTACGCGTCGCCCGACACGAAAGCGGTCGGTGAGGCGCTGATCGAGAAAGAACTGACGAAGATCCCGAACGAGAAAGTTCGCCGGATCGCAACGGAGCACCTGTACGAGCTTCACGAAGGAAAACGCGATTTCGGGTTTTAGACTTTTTGGAGTGCGGTGATACAGCGCGCAGCGCATTCACCGCTTTCACTTGCGGCAATACGGCCTCGAAGAGGCATTTGCCGCTGAAGTGCGCTGGGCCTTTCCCACGAGAAAAAACATTTTCGCGGCCACATTTTTCGGTCGCTAAGTGAAAGCGGCAAATGAAGCCTTCGGCTTCTGTATTGCCGCACTCCAAATTACCACTTTTACACTTCACACAAAATTTCAAGGACCTCCAACATGCCCATCACCGAAATCCTTGCCCGGAATGCCGAACTTTACGGCCCGGAAATCTGCCTGACTGAATTGAATCCCGAGGACGACGAAAAACGCCGGATCACGTGGAAAGAGTACGAGCTGATCGAGGACACGAATAAAGACGGCTCGCGGCGAACGATGACCTGGGCCGAGTTCGACGAAAAGGCGAACCAGTTCGCGAATCTCCTCCTGAGCCGTGGGGTCAAAAAAGGGGACAAAATCGCGATCCTTCTCATGAACTGCCTCGAATGGCTCCCCATTTACTTCGGGATTTTGCGCACGGGCGCGTTGGCGGTTCCGATGAATTTCCGCTATGCCCCCGACGAGATCAAGTACTGCCTCGACCTTTCCGAATCGACTGGTCTGGTTTTCGGTCCGGAATTTATCGGGCGTGTGGAAACGATTTGTGACAAGATCCCGGCCGTGAAACATCTTTTCTACGTGGGCGAAAACTGCCCGACCTTCGCGGACAGTTTCGACAAACTGCTTCAGTATATGTCGAGCAAGAACCCGAACATTCCGCTGACCGACGATGATTTCGCGGCCATTTACTTTTCGTCAGGCACGACTGGTTTCCCTAAGGCGATCCTGCACAAGCACCAGAGTTTAATGTCATCGTGCGTCACGGAACAGAAGCATCACGGCCAGACACGCGACGATAAATTCCTCTGCATTCCGCCGCTCTACCACACGGGCGCAAAAATGCACTGGTTTGGGAGTTTTTTGGCCGGTTCACCGGCGGTTCTGCTTCGTGGCGTGAAGCCGCAGTGGATCCTGCGCGCGGTTTCGGAGGAACACTGTACGATCGTCTGGCTTCTGGTTCCGTGGGCCCAGGACATTCTGGACGCGATCGAACGAGGTGAAGTCAAACTTGAGGATTACCAGCTCGATCAGTGGCGTCTGATGCACATTGGCGCGCAGCCAGTCCCGCCGAGCCTCATCAAACGCTGGAAGAGCTACTTCCCACACCACGATTACGACACGAATTACGGCCTGAGCGAATCGATCGGCCCGGGCTGTGTTCACTTGGGGATCGAAAACACGCATAAAGTCGGCGCGATCGGCATTCCAGGTTACGGCTGGAGTGTGAAAATCGTGGACGACAAACATCAGGAAGTGGCTAAAGGAGATGTCGGCGAACTGGCGGTCAAGGGGCCGGGTGTTATGACGTGCTACTACCGCGACCCGAAAGCGACGGAAGAATGCCTTCAGGACGGCTGGCTCTTTACCGGCGACATGGCTCAGCAGGACGAAGATGGTTTCATTTATCTGGTGGACCGCAAGAAGGACGTCATCATCACGGGCGGAGAAAATATTTATCCGGTACAAATCGAAGATTTCCTGCGTCAGCATCAGGATATTAAGGACGTTGCCGTCATTGGTCTGCCGGACCAGCGTCTGGGCGAAATCACGTGTGCGATCATTGAGTTAAAGCCAGATCGCAAAACGACGGAAGCGGAAATCAACGAATTCTGCACAGGTATGCCGCGTTACAAGCGCCCGAGGAAAATCATTTTCGCCCCTATTCCCCGTAATCCGACCGGGAAAATCGAGAAGCCGAAACTCCGCCAGATTTATTGCGGAAAGAGTCTGGTCAAGGCACAGATAGAAAACTGATCGGTATCTTTTGAGGGCCTCGACCAAACGAGGCTCTCGTTTTTTGCACAGAACCATTTCCACAAAACAGATTCCAGCAGAAGGTCTGGGCTTTCCAGAACTCATCGATCTTCCCGGATCGTGTTATCATGCAGCATCTGACGGATATTGTCGAGCAAGTCTATCATTCTGTTTTTGATGGACCAGTCCTTTTCTTCCTTCAGTGAATCGTTGTAAATTTCCATAAAAACCGGAAAGTATTCACTTTCTTTGATTTCCGTCAAAGGGGGAATTCTGCTCAGTATTTTGCGGCGTTCAAGTGGATCATGTTCCAGCCGAAGCATCAGAGCCAACGCTTCCGCCCTCACGCAAAGATAATTGACAGGAGTTTTTTCTGCAAGGTTGGTTCGCCTGTAATGAATATCCCGGTCAATATTCAGAAGCGTCGTTAAATCCTGGATTTTTTGTTCACTGCTTTCCTCTGAAAGCGCCAGATTTAGCAGCGATTTCGCATACTCCAGCACGATGTCCAGGGACGGGGATCTCAATTCTGTGAGTTTCAGAAGCAGAGTAGAATAATGACGCTTGTTTTCATAAATCGGGTCATCGATCGCAATGTTTACGAGACTTCGGGCATACTCCCACAGTATCGGCTGCGCGTTACCACTTCGTTCCAGGAGATTTTCCAGCCATTTAATACAAACTTTTTTGCGTTTCAGGGAGTTTTCGTCAATTTGATGGTTAAAAATCGCACGTGCCGCCGTCACGAAAATATCCGTGACACACTCGGGCATTTCTACAAGCTTGATGATCTCGCGAACATAACGGCGTTTTTCCTGAATATTTTCCGTATAGAGCGCCATGCAAAGAAGCGCCTGGGCATACATCTTTCGAATGACCCACGTTGCGTCCGGGGCTTGTGCGATTTTTTTGAGTTTACGGAAGTAACGATTCCGAAAGGTCTCCTGATTGGTCTCATCCGTGATGAAATTTACCAAACCACTAACGTAAATGTGCTTCAATTCGGTATTGGCGCGAGGCTTGCGCAGAAGGGGTTCCAGAGTGGAAATACAGCGAATACGCTCACCCTCAATCTGGGTAAAGCAGGCCAGGTTCACGAGGGCTTTACCCGCGTGGATCATGGTGGTGACGGTCCCTTTTCCATAGAGCGCCAGCGTCCGAAGCCGAGAGGTATAGCCCCGCTTCCCTTCCACGGTAGGTTCATCCACAGAGATATTAAAAAGCCCACGCGCGTAAATGTTGATCGTCTCCGGCGTGGCGTTCCGAAAGAGCGTCATTCGATGGAGCTGGTTTAACAGTTCCTTTTTCTCTTCAAGGGAAAGTTCGTCTTCAAACAACAAATTTACAGTGGAACCCGCTATCAGTTCCAAAAGTTCGGAATCGATTTCGGGGACCTGGGTCATATTGATTAATTCCAGTGTAATCTGTCGTTTTTCGGCAATGTCCTGGCTTTCCATCGCTACCAGACTGGAGGCCAGCGCATAAACAAAGGACGAGGTTTTTGTCAGGCTCGAAACTTTTTTCAGAATCTCCCAGACCCTTCGCTGCTGAGAAAGCGTAAAACTTCCATCACGCATTATGATGACGAGACGCCGGGTAAAAATTTCAATCTGCCTCTCTTCCAGAGCAAAAAAGAGCGACTGAAGTGAATTGAGCTTTAAAACGGGCATTATTTCAATTAAGAATGATGAATTATGAATTATGAATTGAAATCAAATTATGAATTACAAATTACGGAAATGAGTTGGCGGCTCGCCTTCTGTAATTCGTAATTCATAATTCTTCATTCATAATTTACAGAAGGTCCACCCATTTTTCCGTGCGAGCGCTTTCCAGGACTTTGTCGCAAACGAACTGGGTGCGCATCGCCTGGCGCATGTTGGGTTTGTAGTCGGTCCCGTCGTTCACGGCCGTCAGGAAGTCCGCAAAATTGTTGATGAACGTGTGTTCGTAACCGATCGTCGTACCGGGGACCCAGTAGTGCCCCATGTACGGGTGCTCGGAGTTTGTGACGTGGATGCTCTGCCAGCCGACGATGTGGTCCGGGGTCTTCTCGCCCGTTTCCGGGTCGCGGTAGCGGAAGAACTGCAGGCTGTGCGGGCATTCCAGATCGAAGAAGACCGCGCCGTTTTCACCGTTCAGCTCGAACGTGTTGTGGTTTTTGCGGCCGCGGGCGTACCGGGTGCTGTGGAACGTGCCGAACGAGCCGTTTGCGAAGACCGCGATGAACGCGCAGGCGTCGTCGATGGTGACTTTTTCCATCTTGCCTGTCTCGATGTGCTTGCGTTCCTTGACGAAAATTTCCGTCTTGGCGCACACGCGGGCGATCGGGCCGTTGAGCCACTCCGCAATGTCGATCGAGTGGGCCAGAAGGTCGCCGGTCACGCCTGAACCCGCCACTTTCGAATCAAGACGCCACAGAGCCGCGCCGCCCATCGGGACGTTCTGCGAAATGGTGTAGTCCTGATTATAGACCGCGTTGTAGTGGAACGGCCGGCCGATGCGTCCTTCATCGACGAGCTGCTTGGCGAGCGTGACGGCAGGGACGCGGCGGTAGTTGAAGTTCACCATGTTCGCAACGCCGGCTTTCTCGACGGCCGCGACCATTTCCTGCGCTTCCTGAATGTTCATGCACATCGGTTTCTCGCAGATGACCATTTTCCCGGCCTCGGCCGCCGCGATCACGATGTCGTGGTGGAGGTTGTTCGGGACCACGATGTCGATCAGGTCGATGTCGTCACGTTCCACGACCTTGCGCCAGTCGGTTTCGATGGACTCGTATCCCCACGTGTCGGCGTATTCCTGGAGGGTTTTGTCGATGGAGCAGACGCACTTCAGGACGGGCTTGAACCCGGTTTTGAAGAAGTGCGGGACCTGCAGGTAGGCGTTCGAGTGCGTCCGGCCCATGAAACCGGTACCGATCTGGCCAATGCGGAGTTCTTTCATTGTGTGTTCCTTTCTATATGGAGTGCGGCAATACAGCCTCGAAGAGGCATTTGCCGCTTTCACTTAGCGACCAAATAATATTCTCCTTGAAAAAGGTTTTCGCGGGGAGAAAGCTTTTCCCGCTTCAACGACAGACACTTCTTCAAGGCAGGATCATCGCACTCCAAACTTCTAAATTTAAAACTATCAATTAGTATAAGAATCGATGTTCGCGCAGGAAACGTCCCACGCATTTCTGCGGCGAAAGACTCTGCGAGGCTGTATCGCCGCAAGGGAAAGCGATGAATGTCACTTCGCGACTGTATCATCGCACTCCATATTAAAAATTATCAATCACGTTTATTTTGCTTGAATCCATCTGCAAAATCGTGTTTTGAAAAACTTCAGGTGTATTTTGAATAAACCACGTGTACGAACAATGGGGATAAAGGGCGGCATTCGCTACGACTCTGTGATGGACCGGATTCGTATGAACGTAATGTAAACGGGCAAAATACGATTTCTGAAACGTAATTTGACTGTCCCAGAAATTGTACCAGACCTTTCGGCCCGGCGTTTTATCCGTTCGGTTAAAACTCAAGGCACTGGAACGGTGTAGTTCACCAAGTGCCGCACTTAATAACGTGTTTTGAGTCGGGACCTGAACAATCAGGTGGTAGTGATTCGACATCACGGCCCACGCCTGAAGTTCAAACCCGTATTTCAGCATTGTCTCAAAGAGGAGAGAGCAAAAATAGGTTCGAGTTGATGGTTCTCGCAGGAAATGCTCTTTCTGATATGTACCGGCTGTGACCATGTAAATCCCGCCAGCATCCATCTTATGGACCGGAGCGTGCGGCCAAGTCGTGTACATAAGTCCCTCCTTAAAATATTGTGGAGTGCGGGAATACGGAAACCGAAGGCTTCATTTGCCGCTTTCACTTAGCGACCGAAAAACTTACTCTTTGAAAAAGATTATCACGGAGAAATCACTTTTCCTACTTCAACGGCGAAAGCCTCTTCGAGGCTGTATCGCCGTAAGTGAAAGCGATGAATGCGCTAACGCGCTGTATCATCGCACTCCCAAAAGTTTCTCCACTTCAACGGCGAAAGCCTCTTCGAGGCTGTATCGCCGTAAGTGAAAGCGATGAATGCGCTAACGCGCTGTATCATCGCACTCCATACGCACCTGGATCATCGCGGCGAGGATGTTCTCCCACGTGCTCGGGTTCGTCATACAGGAGTTCGGGAACATGCAGCCGTCCCAGCAAATGTGCTTCAGCGCGCCCGTGAATTTGCCCGTCTCGTCGCAGAGCCAGTACTTCGCAAAGTGCGGAATGTCCAGCTTCCCGTTCGGGTCGTTCACGAGGCAGTGCCGCCCCGTTTTGTCGTGCGAGCCGGAACCAAAGACCGAGCCGTCGTTCTGGGCCACGTGGAAGTCCACGACCCACGGACGAAGTTTCGAGGTCAGTTTGATATACGCTTCATCGAGAACATCGCGGTCTTTCCAGTCGTAATTCTCCGGCAGGATCCGGTCTTCCGGCGCGTTGTACCCCATCAGGTAGAGGAGCGTGTGCGACATATCGGCCTGGAAACCGAACACATCCTGCTGGCCGACCCCTTCGAGAACGCGGAGCATCCACTTCCATGAGTGCATCCCGCCCCAGCAGATCTCGCCTTCCGCCGCGAGGATCTCCCCGTAGTCTTTGGCGATTTTGGCCGCTTCCGTGAACGTACCGATGATTTTGGCGGTGTTCCCGACCGGGTCGCTGCTCCATTCCTCGACCGAGCAGGACGAATCGACACGGATACAGCCGTATGGCCTGACACCGATCTCGCGGAGCTTCATCCCCAGGCGGCACGCTTTCTGGACCATCTGGAGGAACCGCCCGCGCTCGATTTCGTCCCCCATGGCGCTTCCACCGCCGCAGCCGCCCCAAATCGGAGCGACGCACGAGCCGATCGCAAGGCCGTAAGAGCGCACTTTGTCGGCGAGGCGCTGAAGATCCTCGTCAGTGGAGTCGATGCTGATGTGCGGGTCGGAGAGGAAAAGGTCCACACCGTCAAAATGCTGGCCGTCCACCGTGGCTGCGGCCGTCATTTTGAGCATGGTATCCAGATCGATGAAAGGTTCCGTCCCGGGCTGGCCTTTGCCGACCACGCCGGGCCACATTGCGTTATGGAGTTTAAGCATAAGGAGGGTCCTTGATTATGAGTGTTATCGGATTTCCAAAAAGTTCAGTGATTAATTGCTGAGCTGTTTCGTATCCATTGGATTGTTCATGTTGCTGTTGTATTTAGAGGCTTTTTTGTCGTCCGGGGCCATAAGCTGGCAGTAGGTTACGTAACCGATATTTCGGTTGAGGTATTTTCCGCTTCCGTCCGCGAAAACCGTATTAAATCCGAGCTGGGGGTGCTTGCTCGACGGGAAGTTGTTTGTCGTCAGCGAAGAGGCCCAGAGGATCCCGTTCGCGGTGCGTTCGGCCGGTTGCCAGTTCTGGATCGTAAAGTTTTCCGAAGCCAGAATCGTATAACTCGCACCGTCTTTCATCTTACTGATCATCGAGCGTTTGTTGTTTTGGGGATCCTTCACAAATGCGCCGAGCTGGAAAGCGTAAACGCCTCCGCCGTCATTTTCAGTCCCGGAGTAACCGCAGTTGGCACCGTAAGAAAGACCAGCCTGGACCGTTTTCTTTTCTTTATTGTCCGGGCAAATCAAAAACGCAAGCGAGCTGTACTGGGCATTTCCATTTTCCCATGAATTCCACAGGGCAGTTTCACCAAGCTGAGGCAGAAGAGGAATGACCCAGCTTACGGACACCGCCGTACCACCGTTCCTGTAGTAGTAACGATAAAACGGCAAATATCCTAGTGTCGAATCGTGCGCAATCGCGGCGGTGGCGATCTGTTTTTCGTTGTTCAGGCAGGTTGTCATTCTTGCCGCGGCTCGCGCCGATTGAACGGCCGGGATGGTCAGGCCCATCAAAACCCCAATGATGGCGATGACGACAAGGAGTTCCACCAGTGTGAACGCCCTGCGGGAAAAAGTGTTTTTCATGATGTGAGTCCTGTGAAAAGAGAAATGTTTCCAACGATTACTCCCTATACGTTCTATTTTGCACTAAAATTGAAAATAAATCCAGCCCCACCCGCGCTTTTTTTGGAAATTTTTTAAAAAAAAGTGCCGGAGGGGCTGGAAATTTCCTGAAAATGGGGCAAAATATAGAAATAATGAATAATGAAGAACGAATAACGAATAATGGCTCAGGAGGTTCGCCCGTTTTTCAATATTTATTTGTCGTTTGAACCAACAGACAGTTTCCACCGTATTATAAGGGGCAACTATCCAATCAGCATATTCAAGGGGAAAATCATGTCCGTCACACAAATCACCACCGTCCGCCGTGGGTTCACGCTCGTTGAGCTTCTCGTCGTCATCGCCATTATTGGTGTCCTCATGGGCCTGCTTATGCCCGCCATCGTGAATGCACGTCTCGCCGCGTTACAGGCCACGTGCGCCAATAATGAACGCGAACTGGCGCAAGCCATGATCCTGTTTGACTCCAACAAGGATCACCTCCCCTATGTGGGACGTTCGGACAATAATTATTCCTGGTACACGCAAATCCTTGAGGAACTGGGGCTTGGCAAACTGGCCGACAATCCAACAGCCCAACCCGTGAAGCAGTTTAAATGCCCGGTGGGTGACTCGCCTGTAAACAGTTTTAGTTACATGGGAAACGTGGGAAATTCAGGAGGTTGGGGCCTGACAAACAACAGCAGTGCCGCCGAGCGGAAAAAGTGGAGCGCGTCCGGTCTTTTATTCTTCTATAATGGGAACAAAACGAATTCATACACGAAATCTTCCATTTCCTCCTGTAAAGATGGTGCCAGCCTCACGATTTTGCTTTCAGAAAAGTGTTATCAGAGAGTGCCGGGGCATTCAGGAAATATCGCCACCACTTACAGCCCATACGAGAACTGGGTCCAGTCAGGTAACCGGGACAACGCCTGCAAACGGTTTGGGCTGATATGGAACGGCGACTCTGTGAGTACCGGAGACTATTCCAACTACCCAACGAGCCGTCACTCGCAGGTGAATAACGTGGCGTTTGCGGATGGAAGCGTCAGGGCGGTCAGCAAGGCAATCTATTATAATACATATAAATCGCTCATGTGCCCGTGCGATATTGACGCTGGACTTGGAAATATCAATCTTGGTGCCGACCCGAACTTTAAATAGTGGTGTTTATCTCCAGGAACAAAATTACGGGGACGACGCTTCCAGCGTCGTCCTTAAATATTGGGAGTGCGGTGATACAGTCGCGTAAGCGACATTCACCGCTTTCCCTTGCGGCAATACCGCCTCGAAGAGGCATTTGCCTCGAAAGTGCGCTGGACGTTTCCCACGTGAAACCCTTTTATACCATTCCATTTTTCGGTCGCTAAGTGAAAGTGGCAAATGAAGCCTTCGGCTTCTGTATTGCCGCACTCCAGAGGACGATGAAAAAAATCTGCATGATCGCCGGTTGGGGCCGTTACCCCGTTTATGTCGCGAAGGCACTCGCCGCGCAGGGGTTTGAGGTCCACTGCTTCGGCGTGGTTGGTCATGCGGATCGGACGGCGCTCACCGAAGCCTGCGCCGTGTACCGGCCCATCGGGATGTGCAAGCTGGGGCGGATCATCCACTACATGCGCCGGCACGGGATCGTCGATTTCATCGCGCTGGGGAAGTACTTCAAATGGCGCCTTTTCCGTCCTACGTCGTTTTTCGTGAATCTTCCCGACTGGCTCACGTTCCGGACTTTTGCCTCGTATTTCCTCACCCACAAACACGACTGCAAGGACGACTCGCTGATGCTCGCACTCGTTCGACTTTTTGAAAGATTTGGTCTGAAAATGGGCGCCCCGACGGATTACGTGCCGGAGCTGCTCGCCGAAGAAGGGATCCTGACGAAAAAGAGCCCCACCGAGGCGCAGTGGCGCGACATTCGGTACGGCTTGCAGGTCGCGAAAACGCTCGGCCGCTTCGACGTCGGGCAATCGGTCGTCGTGGCGAACGGCGTGGCGATCGCTCTGGAAGGGATCGAAGGGACCGACCGCTGCATCGAGCGGGCCGGCGAATTGTGTACCCGCAAGAACCTTGTGCTCGTGAAAGTCGCCAAGCCGAAGCAGGACATGCGGTTCGACGTCCCGACAATCGGGTTGCAGACGCTCGAAACGTTCGCCAAGGCGGGCGGCCAGGTGATCGCGATCGAGGCCAAGCGGTCGATCCTCGTCGATCGGACGGACGTTCTGGAGTTCGCCGACGCGCACGGGATCGCGGTCTGTGCCGTCCAGATGGCCCTCTGTGGGGACGACGCTTCCAGCGTCGTTGGTCCGGAGGGCCGGCGTCCCGCCGGTCAAGTTAATAACCGGTGAAGCTGGAAAGGCACAAAATATTTATTTGAGTGGAGTTTATGGTGGTATTACTGCCACCACTCGCAAAACGACTCTGGCGAGTGGAGTCAGTAATGATTCCGTAAATTGTGGCGTAATTAACTTGACCGGCGAGGACGCCGGCCCTCCGTATTAACGACGCTGGAAGCGTCGTCCCCCTGGAAAGCATCCCATGATCGAGCCGGTTTTAAGCGCCACACTGATGATTTTCTTCCTCATCATCCTCGGCGGCTTTTTGCGTTACGTGAAAGTTTTGCGTCCCGAGGCGGATGACTCGGCGATGAGCCTCTGCCTGAATCTGCTCTACCCGTGCCTGATTTTCAGCAAAATCATGGCCACGCCGCTGAAGGAAAATCTGATCTCTTACGGCCTGGCGCCGGTTTTTGGTTTCTTTTCGGTGCTGGTCGCGATGCTGATCATGCGTCTGTTCATCGCTCTCCCTGCCCGAATCACGAGCCTGGCCGACGACGCCGAGCGGCGGACGTTTCTCTGCACGTCGTCGCTCTATAATTACGGCTACGTCCCCATTCCGATCATTCAGTTTTTGTACCCGAACGAGCCGCAATATGCGACCGCGCTGTTCGTTTTCATCCTCGGGATCGAGCTTTCGGTCTGGATCTGCATCGTGCCGTACCTGGCGGGCGGGCTTCAAAAGGGCTGGTGGAAAAAGGTCCTCAGCACGCCCTTTATTACGATTTTCGCCGCAATCATTCTGAACCTTTGCGGCCTGAGAATGGGCCCTGATGGCAACATTCCAATGTGCATCTCGCGGACGATCGAGAACATCGGGCTGGCCCAAATCACTGTCCCGCTGATTTTCATCGGGGCGATGATCTACGATCAGGTCGCGAACGGGAACGTGAATATTCGGGATGCGAAAACGTACTCGCTGGTGGGCTGGACGCTCTTTTTCAGGGCGCTGATCTTCCCGGCGTTGATGGTTTTTGCGGCGCTCTGCATTCCGGGAAACCCGCTCGTGCAGCGCATTTTGGTGGTTGAGGCGGCGATGCCGACCGCCATGCTGATCATCATGTTCACGAAGCTGTACAACGGCTCGAACCGTGTGGCGGCGACGGCGATCCTGACGACGAACCTGCTGACGCCGGTCGTGGCGGTTTTGTGGATCCTCGGCGGGATGCGGCTTTTGGAAATGTTCCCGGCCGGGATTTTCTGAAATGCGACAGATATTCGACAGGCATACCATTTTTTCTGAAAAAACCTCAAAATTTTCAATTCCACACGGTTGACAAAAGCGGGGGAGTGTGGTTTAATAGTTAAAATAGAGTGATTTTATTTCGATCAACCTTTCCACTTGGCGATTTTTCGCAAATATCGGAGAAACCTCATGTTTAAAAAAATCTTCCTGACCCTGGCGGCAGGCGTGGCCGTTTTCTTTGGAACCACACTTCAGGCCGAGGTCGAATTCACGACCATGTCCTGGGCGAACAACCCGGACGATTTCGTCACGATGCAGAACGACGTTGCGATTGGTCACGTCCTGAATTTCCTTAACTTTCCTGAAACCAAAATCGTCGAGGCTCATGGCATTGGCATGGGTTCTTACGTCGCCATGACGGACAGTCTGGTCGGTCAGCTCGGAGCGGAAGGCCGTGTAGGCGTTTCCGGAAATCCCGCCCGGTTCGTCGTTTATCTCGGCAAACCGCGCAATATTAAAGAGATCATTCTTTACACCGGGAACATCGACTCCCGCGCGAATCAGGACTACGAGGTCCGCTTCGTCAACAACACCGAGCATCCTGGTATGAAACCTGACTTCAACGCGCAGGGCGTCTTCACCCTGACCTCGGGCGATAAAGTCATCGGTACCAACGGCGGCGGGTTCAAATCCTCTTTCCGCGAAACCGAAGACGGGAAATTCCTCGGCGGCCAGGCGTTTGACTGGATCGAGTACCGCTTCTGGAACACCTACCCGACCAAAGCCGGCGACCCGAGCAAGAAAAATACGCGCGCCGACGGCTGGATGTCGCTGATCGAGATCCAGGTCGTGGGCGATGAAAAAGACCCGAGTCTTTTCTCCAGCGAGGAAGAAAAATTGGCTATGCAGGAAGCGATTGCGTTTCGTGATCTCGAGCTGAAATTGACAAAAATCTCCACCGACGCGGTGGACGCTCTTCGGAAAATGCCCGCGCTGCGAATGGCAATCGAAAACTTGGCGAAATCCTTCCCGAACCAATACGACGGCACGAAATATCTCGACGGTTTGAAGAAGTTCGAGCACGCCTTTGAAAAAATCGATCCGGAAGACCCGGCCTCGGTCGAAAACGCGCTGAAACTCGCCCAGGAATTCCTCGCGTTCCGCCGTGAGGCGCTTCTGGCCAACCCGCTCCTTCCGGAAAATGTGCTGGTGCGTGTCGCCGGCAGCCCGAACGTCGAGGCGAACTGGATGTCGAACTGCTCCCGCGGCAAAGGCCCGAACGACAACACGATCGACGTCCTGAACCTCAAGACGAACGAGATCACCCCGCTGATCAAGGCACCGCGTCCGGGCTACATGGGCGACATTTGCCTGAACTGGGACGCCAAGCGCATCCTGGTCACCGCCCTTTCCGACAAAAACACGTGGGAAGTTTTCGAAGTGAATCTTGACAAACCGGAGGAATTCAAACAGATCACCCCGTTTATCGGCCCGGACGTCGATAACGTGGAGGGCTGCTACCTGCCGGACGGCGCGCACATGTTCATCTCCAGCGCGTCGATGATGGGCGTGCCGTGCATCGGCGGCGCCGGTCACGTGGGGAACATTTTCCGCGTGGAACCCGATGGGAAAACGACCCGCCAGGTCACGTTCGAGCAGGACCAGGACTGGTGCCCGATCACGCTCAACAACGGCCGCGTCATGTTCCTCCGCTGGGAGTACGTGGACGATAACCACTACTTCACGCGCATCATGATGAGCATGAACCCGGATGGTTCGGACCAGAAAGAATACTACGGCTCGAACTCGTACTGGCCGAACTCGATGTTCTACGCCAAGCCGATCCCGGGCAGCGCGAAATTCGTCACGGTCGTGACCGGGCACCACGGCGCCGCGCAGCGTCAGGGCGAGCTTTGGATCATGGACCCGCGTAAAGGCCGTCAGGAGATCGACGGCGTGGTCCAGCAGATCCCATTCCGTGACAAAAAGCCGGAAGCTAAGATCATGGACCAGCTGGTCGATAATTCGTGGCCGAAGTTCCTCTTCCCGTTCCCGCTCAGCGAGGATTACTTCCTCGTCTCCGCGCGTCCGAAAGCGGACAGTCAGTGGGGTCTGTACCTGGTCGATACGTTCGACAATATGCTCCTGATCAAGGAATTGCCGGGCCGTGGTCTCTTTGAGCCGCAGCCGCTGAAAGAGCGTCCGACCCCGCCGGTCGTCGCCAGCCGCTTGATCGAAGGCCAGAAAGACGCCACCGCGTTCCTGACCGACGTCTATTTTGGCCCGGGCCTTGCCGGTCTGCCGAAAGGGATCGTGAAGCGCCTGCGTCTGTTCGGCTACCAGTACGGCTACCGTGGCATCGGAAACCACAACATGATGGGGATCGAAGCCTCGTGGGACTCCAAGATCCTGATCGGTGAAGTCCCGGTTTACGAGGACGGCTCCGCGTTCTTCCAGATCCCGGCCAACACGCCGATCGCGGTGCAGCCGCTCGACGAACACGGCTCGGCGGTCCAGCTGATGCGTTCGTGGCTCGTCGGAATGCCGGGCGAAGGCGTGACTTGCAACGGCTGCCACGAATCCCAGAACAGTGTAACGCCGGCGAAACGCACGATCGCGATGCTCAAGGCCCCGTCCCCGATCGAAGAGTTCGGCGGCGAGTCCCGCCCGATGGGCTTCAACCGTGAAGTTCAGCCGGTCCTCGATAAATACTGCGTCGGCTGCCATGACGGCTCGAAGGAAGGCCGTCCGAACTTCGCCGACATTTCGCGTCCGAAAGACGAGTGGGAGGGCCACTACGGCAAATCCTACATCGACCTGATCCCGTACGTTCGCCGGCCGGGTCCGGAAAGCGACGTTCACATGTTCTACCCGATGGAGTACCACACGAACACCTCGCCGCTCTTCCAGATGCTTCGCGACGGGAACCACTACAACGTGAGGCTCGACGACCAGGCGTTCCGCCAGCTTGCTCTCTGGGTCGATATGAACTGCCCGTACCACGCGACGTGGACGGAGGTTTCCGAGGCGTTCCGCGGCAATTCCGACGGCGTGAAGGCGATGGCCAAGCGTACACAGGAGATCCGCTCCATGTACGCCAATATTCACGGCGACCCGGAGCACGGCAGTTTCATGAAGGTCGATCGTCCGGCATTCGTCAAGCCCGAAAAGTGGGTCGATCCGAATACCGTGGCGCCGGCAGGAGCGAAGACGGTCGTGAACGGGACCGCCGGCGAAAAAGTCACGGTCCAGCTGACCGACGCGGTCTCGTTTGACATGGTGAAGATCCCGTCCGGCAAATTCGTGATCGGCGACGACTGTAAGCACCCGGCCGAGGCGAATCGTAACGAAGTGACGATCGAGAAGCCGTTCTACATGATGACGACCGAAGTCACGAATGAGCTGTACAAGCTGTACGACCCACATCACGACAGCCGGTACATTGACCAGCAGTGGAAAGACCACACGTGGCCAGGCTACGCGCACTGCTTCCCGCAGCAGCCGGTGATCCGCATTTCGTGGAACGAGGCGGTGGGCTTCTGCAAGTGGCTCTCCCAGAAGACGGGCAAGAAGTTCCGTCTCCCGACCGAAGCCGAGTGGGAGTGGGCCGCCAAAGCTGGAACCGAAACCCCGTTCTGGTGGGGCGGTCTGGACGACGACTTCGGGAAATACGCCAACCTGGCGGATGTGAGCATGGATCTGTTCGTCTGCAAGGGCGTGAACCCGCAGCCGGTCGGCCACGCGGAATATGAAGCGTTCTGGAAGGCCATCAAGACGGTCGATGACGGCCAGATGATCCCGGGCTGGGATACGGCGACGCACCGCAATTCGCCAGCCACGGACGATCCGGGCAAAGCGACCGCCTGCTACCTGCCGAACCCGTGGGGGCTGTACGACATGAACGGGAACGTGAACGAGTGGACGCTTTCCGATTACAAGCCGTACCCGTACAACGCGAACGACGGGCGCAACGCGATGAATCCGGAAACGGAAAAAGTCGCGAAGGGCGGCTCATGGTTTGACCGTCCCAAGACGGCGCGTAACGGCTACCGCCTCCCGTACCCGGCGTGGCAGAAGGTCTATAACGTGGGCTTCCGCGTGATTTGTGAAGAATGATGATTTGATTTGGGGGTGGTCTTCGGGCCACCCTCAACCTTTATACGATTAACCTTTTTTACAATTAATTCACAATTAATTCCCATGAAAAACGCTCTTTCCTTCCTCTTTTTCCTCCTTCTGGCTTCCGTCTCTTTCGCGGCGGATGGATTTACCCCGATTTTTAACGGCTCGGACCTCACCGGGTGGAAAACCCGCGGCGGGTTTGCCGAATACAGCGTCCGGGACGGCGTGATCGTCGGCGTTTGTGCGCCCAACACGCCCGGGAATACGTTCCTCTGCACCGAAAAGGACTACGCCAATTTCGTCCTGCGCCTCGAGATCAAGTTTGAGGTGATGAGCAATTCAGGCGTTCAGGTCCGCAGCCACACCAGACCGAACAAAGACCGCGAAACGATTTTCGGCTACCAGTGCGAGTTTGCCGACCGTGTAGCCGTGGGCCAGATCTACGACGAAGCCCGCCGCGCGTACCGGTACGCCACGAAGTTCCGTGACCTGAAACGCCCGGACGAGTGGTTCGCAGACGACGCTCCCCGCGCCTACAAAAAAGACGACTGGAACCAGGTCGAGATCCAGTGCGTCGGCCCGTCAATTCGGACGTGGATCAACGGCGTGCCGTGCGCCAACATGATCGACGTGCTGGACGCGGAGGGCTTCATCGGTCTGCAGGTTCACGCGGGCGGCAGAGGTACGATCCTCTTTCGGAACATCGAGATCAAGGAACTCCCCGCCACCGCTTGGGAGCCGGGGCTGAAAACCGAAAATGGTTTCGCCGTCCGTGCAAAACTTCCGCTCGAAACGGTCCGCGCTCTGCTTCCGGCAGAAACCGACGCGAAATTCTTCCGGAACGGCGAGAATTCCTACGCCGCGGCCATCATCGGCGACCGTGTGGTCCAAATCGTGAACGACCTGGAGCTTCAGGACGTGACCGACGCCGGCGCGGCTTCCGCCCTGCGGGAGAAACTTGGCAAAATCGACTCCGCGTGGGAAACCATGACGCTCACGCCGGAACAGAAAGCGCAGATCGAACGTTAAAATTTTCATTTTTCAGATTAAATCAAGGAGAAAAAAATGAATCGTCGTCAAATGCTTGCCACAGCCGCGGCTTTTGGAATGGGTTTGGCCTTCGACGTCACGAAAGCCGCCGACGCTCTGTCCGGAGAAGACCCGGAACTGAAGAAATGGCTCCTCGAAGAAGCCAAAATGGAGTTCAACCACGTGGGGATCCCGACCGAGCAGGACCTCGAATGGGACACGTACCTGGAAGGGATCAAAGTCCACATCATGGAGTACGAGAACGACCCGTTCGGCATCGAGTGGATGAAATTCGAGGACGACGCGCCGTTCCCGGAGTGCATCCGCAAACGCCCGCACGTCGCGTTCAAGATCGCCAATTTCGATGAAGTGATCAAGAAGTTCAAGCTCATCGTCCCGGTCAGCCAGCCGCGCCCGTGGATGAAGACCTGCTTCGTCGAACACAAAGGCATTGGGATCGAGTTCATCAGCAAATAAAGAAATTTGAGGACGGATTTCCCATACGTGTCAACTTATGGGGACAATGCTTCAAGGGCTGGTAATGCATCAGTTTCACCTCGTATTTTACGGGGTGAAACAGTCTCTGTAACTTTACATAGGTCAGATTATAGGTCAGTTGAGGAAATGGCAGGTCTGTTGTGTCATTTGTTGAAAGCCTTGTCTGACGATATGAATTATACCGTAAAAATTCAGGTTGTCAAGACCAGCGACTTGTAGGGTGTGAAGTAATTTCGAGACTGACCTATATTTATGGTTCATCCGACAAGTGCGTACCGACACCTTTTAATCCCCAGGATTTTTAGCTTAAGTATTCTCCATCGCGAAAACCATAAGCCTGACGTTTCATCGTCTTGATTTTGTTGTTCAGGCCTTCCAGTGGACCGGTGGAAATCGGAACGTCGTACCAGGTTAGCATGTTTTCAAGATGGGTTTCAAGGGTGAGGCAAAAGTATGTCAGAACATCTATTTTAAGAGCTCTCGCGTACTTCAGCCAATCCTCCGCAAATTTTCTGGCCGACGATTTGTCGGTCTGGCTCCATAATTGGTAAAGGTCTTCTTTCAGGTAATACATTTTCGACAATCGGTCGTTCAGCCGCAGCGCTTTTTCGAGGCGCTGCGGCTCGTTTTTGGATGGATCAAGGTTCTTCCTCGTGTATATGGTTTGCTGTTTTTTTACATAATACACTGAACCTGTCCGCGTTTTAATTATTTTTCAGGTACGCGGTTACAGGATGAACCAAAAATATTTCCTATAAATTCCTGAAATTTTTAGAATTATTCGGGAAAAACTAACACTCGTTCGTTATATATAGCAGGAAGAAGAATTTTTAGCAGACATTGAACTCCAAACCAGAAGAAAAATGAGTTTTTTGTATTATTACATCCGGTCGATGAGATTATACTATGCTTTCGTTACAGGCTCGACCGTTCTGGCAGGGCTTGTATTGGGGGCTGGTGAAAATGGTGTGACTTGGAACTGGCAGACTTTGCTCGCACTCGTGGCTGGGTACCTTGTTTGGGGAGTCAACCAGATTTTCAACGACTGGAGTGGGCTGGCGGAAGACCGAATCAATGCACCGCATCGGCCGATGGTTTGCGGAAAACTGCCGATTGTCCCCGCGTTGGTCCTTTCAGCAAGCTTGGAGTTGCTTTTTGGTGCTATTTTTTGCTGGATCAATCCCTGGCTGCTGGCTCCGCTTTTGGTGGGAGTCGTGTTAAACCTGGTTTATTCCTGGTTAAAGGGCTGGCCGATTGTCGGATGTCTGGTGTACGGAGCCGCCATTTCGTGCTGCTTTTGGTTTGGAATCATTCTTGCCTGTCCCCAAGGAATAGTATTTCCCCCTGGAACTTGGAATTGGTTCTTGGTCTTTGTTCTGATCCACGCATTGATGTGTCATTTCAGTTACTTCAAGGATGTCGTAGGAGATGGTGAGGCAGGAAAAAGGACACTTCAGGTTGTTCTTGGAGTCAAACGCGCTTTTTGGCTGGTTGAAATTCCAACGGTTTTTCTTTTGTTACTCTATTGGAGCCAAATTTTCCAGATCGGGAACTGGCCTCTGATGTTTGGGATTGCAGTGAGCGCAGTCTTGTTTGGGCTCTTGTCCTTGCAAATGGCGACAGACTGTTCGAAGAAAATCATGGTTTCAACTTGCTTGAATTGCCTGCTTTGCACGGCTTTGAGTTTACTTCCCGTTTTGGCTGTGGATCCAGGTTTATGGCCGATTTTTCCAGTTTCTCTTGTTTTAATATTGGTGATTTTTAATTGGTACAGAGATGAAAAAGAGTAAATTCATCACGGGATTCCCGAAACTGTTTTTTTACTGCCGCATGTCGATCGGCTGTGCCCTTCATTTTTTCCCGAAAATGCGGAGGCTCGGAGGTTTTCGCGAGTACGTGCGCCTCCTGTGGCGTTCGTCGCTTTTGACGAGGGTTTTTTATCAGCACAAACTGCTTCGTCTGCCCGATGGACGGTACAAACTGGATTTTTACCTGCCGGCATATCCCTCTGAAGGTTTTTTTATGTCGATGGAATCGAAGTTTGTTGCCAAACCGCCGCGTCCTGCCACGGTCGTGCTTTCGATGACCCGAGCGTGCCAGTATCGGTGTCCACACTGTTACCAGGGCCGGGATGGAGCGGTGGAATTGCCGCTGGAACGCCTGCTCGAAGTCGTCGATACGCTGCGCAGTACCGGCGTGGCAGCGTATGCGGTGGAGGGGGGAGATCCGCTGCTGAAATTTGATCGGCTTCTGCCTGTTCTGCAAAAACTTTCCGGCTTGGAAGTTTGGGTGAATTCGACAGGAACGGGAGCCACGCCAGAAAAAATCCAGGCGATGAAAGAGGCCAAAGTGGTCGGAATCATGAGTTCCATTCACTCTGTAAACCCGGAAGAGCACGACACTTTTACCGGCCAGCCGGGGTCTTGGAACCGGGCTATGAATTTCCTGAAAGACTGCAAAAATGCAGGATTTCTGATCGGATTTAATACGGTCCTGACCGACAAACAAATCATTAACGGTGAAATAGAAACGATCATGGCTTTGGCCAAAGAACACGAGTGCGATTATATTCAGCTCATTCACCCCAAATCCTGCGGCCGTTGGCTCGGTACACAGTTTGAGCGGGAAAATCACGAAAAGGCGGTCAGGATCGCAGCTCAAACGCAAAAACAGTACAATTCTTCACGCGAGAAACACGCTCCAGCTTTGGTTGCGCAGGTTTTTGAAGAATCTCCCGAAATGTTAGGTTGTACGTGTGGAGGGATTGACCGGTTTTATATCGGTGCGTCGGGCGAAGTTCAGCCGTGTGAATTTCTGAATATTTCGTTCGGAAATCTCATGAAGGATTCCTACGAAACCATTTACGAAAGAATGCGCCGTGTTTTCCCGATCCCGGACGAGCATTGGGTCTGCTGTGAAAAGGCCGAGGAAATTCAGAATTTCGTCGAGGAAAAGGGGCTGATTTCCATGCCGGTGCCTTGGGAATTGACACAGGAACTGACGAAAGACTGGAAGTTCAACCATCCCACCAAAGTTTACCAGAAAATGGGGATTTACAGATGAAAGTACTTTTGATCGGAAACCCTCTTTCCCACGGTGGACGATCCCGGCGATCGTTTGAGAAAATCTACAAACAAATGGATCGGTTCGGAATCGATTTTGAATTTTACCAGTGGGATGGGCGGGATTCCGTCATCGATCGAATTGCCAATGCGAAAGGATTTGATTCTATCGTCGCAGCAGGTGGAGACGGAACCATCAATTCAGTTGTCAATGGAATCATGCAAAACGCTCAGGAAAAACTTCCTCTTAGCGTGATCTATTGCGGAACCAGCCCGGACTTCTGCAAGTTTCACGGTTTGCCGATCAATGAAATCGAAAAGTCGGTGGAGGTTTTAGCACAAGGGAGTCCTCAGGCCGTCGATGTGATGGCGGTAAAACGAAACGAGGGTGACCCGCTGGAGTTTTTTTGCTGCTGTCTCAATTTGGGAATGGGCGCTGCGGTTGCGGCGAAAGCGAACCGAATCCGGCCATGGGTTGGGGATGGGATCGGCACATTTATTGCACTGATCTCAGAGCTGGTAAAGAGTCGGAAATACACTTACGAGATCAACGGTCAAACAGTTGAAAACGTGAATCACCTGTTGGTTTCCAAAATGCCGTTCATCGCGAGCGGGATGAAAATCAACGTGGACCTGAAACCGTCGGACGGTCAGTTCGCGCTTTGTGTTCTGCAGAACCTCCGGTTTTGTGACTGGCTGAAACTGATCCCCAAGGTTTACCGGGGCGAAAGCGTTGGTTCCCTGGAAATACGCTCGGATTCGATCCGTATTTCATCACCCGAGACCGTGCCTGTGGAGTACGATGGCGATCCACAAGGGGTTTTGCCTGTTGAAATTTCGATTTTTCACGAAAAGCTTTTTTTGATTAAAAACTGAAAATGAACGAGTTTGAATTCATTCAGCAAATGTCGAAGATCCGCGAGGCCAGCGATCGCCAGGTGAACAGGACGTGGGAGTCCGATTCGGAAATCGTTCGACTGAAAGAAGGGTTTCTGGCGGTCTCGATGGATTGTTTCTCGGAGAATGAAGATTTTTTTCAGTTCACTCCCCCTGAAACTATTGGAAGAAACATCGCGTGGGGAACACTTGCCGACTTGTGTGCCTGTGGACTTCAACCCCAATTTGTCCTCCAGAACTGGAACTGCGATTCATCTCATCCCGGTGATTACTACCTGGAAATGGCTCAGGGAATTTCGAGTGTTCTGAGTTCCTTCGGAGCCTGTTCGCTTGGCGGTGATACGGGCTGCTCCGTTCCCTGGAGCTGGACTGGAACGGCCTTCAGTTTTTCGGACGCTCCTCCTGTGATGCGCAAAGCGTCCCGGCAAGTCCCTTTCAAACTTTACACGACGGGGGCATTTGGGGACGCCAATTTCGCCCTTATCAATCACGCGTCGATGCCTGTTTTCGAGTGCCGTCCGCCAATCCCCCAAACGGCTCTTTTCGGAACGGACTCCAGTGGCGGTTTTTTCGACGCGATCGAAAATTTCCGGCGTGTAAACCCAGAAATGAATTTGATGTTGGAACTTGATCGAATCCCCTACGCGGTTTCGGGAGAATTCCCACCAGAGTTTTTACTCATTGGTGGAGTCGGTGAGTATGAATTGATTTTCGCCCTTCCTGCAGAAGAAGAGCCGCCGCAAAACGTTTTTTGTATCGGTTTTGGAGATTTTTCCGGCCCCGTGGTTTCGTTGAGCCGGTCGGGCAAAAAAGTGGGAGAGATGAAGAACTCACCGCCTGATTTTCGTTCCGTTTCCCCGAATGAATTTTTAACCACTGTTCAAACCTGGTATGGAGGACTGTTTTCATGAAATCGATTTTCGAGCAGCTTTACGAATCTCCTGCGGAATGCCCTTTGACGGAAAAAACGCACCGTCTGGCCGAAGCCCTCGTTTCCCAGCGTCCCAAGCATTATGACGGGCTTTGCATGACGCTCATGGAAGGGGTGAAACCTTTCACGAAAGTCCGTTTTCCTGACGGTCGGATCAAGGAAATGTTCATGCTGGGGAGCAACTCTTTCCTGAACCTCAACTACCACCCGCGTTTGAAGGAAGCGACCATCAAGGCAATGGAAAAATACGGTGTTGGAGGTGGTTCCCCACCGCTTTATTCCGGTCAGACCGATATTCACGATGAACTGGAAGAGGAAATTGCTCGTTTTACCGGAAAAGAGGCGGCGCTGGTTTTTTCCGCTGGTTATTCCGGGAACGTTGGAGTCCTTTCTGGGATTTTGCGTCCTGGAAATATCGTTTACGAAGACGCTTCGAATCATGCTTCCCTTTTTGACGGTGCGAAACTTTCCGGAGCGGAAATTGTTCCTTTTCTGCATCTGAAACCGAGTCATTTGGAACTCCAGCTCAAAAAAACGCCTGCGAGTCATTTGGGGCGGCTCATCGTGACGGACGGCGTTTTCTCGATGGAGGGGTCGCTTGCTCCCGTGGATGAACTGGTCCGTCTGAAGAAACAGTACGGCGCCCTGCTGATGGTCGATGACGCGCACGGCTTCTGGGCGATCGGGGAAAAAGGCCGCGGGACGGCTTCCATTTTCGGGATGATGGATCAGGTCGATATTTACTACGGAACATTCAGCAAAGCGCTTGGAAATGTTGGGGGTTTTTGTGCTGCGTCTCGAGAGATCGTGGATTACCTGCGCCTTTACGCCCGCAGTAACTTCTTTTCGAGTGCCATTCCCGCGGTTACCGTGGCGACGATTCTCGAATCCATTCGAATTGTGGACGAAGAACCCGAACATCTCGCCAATTTGAAGAGGAATCGGGACTTTTTCCAGGCTCGTTTGGAGGAATGTGGCTTCGACACGATGAATAGCCGCTCGGCTATCGTTCCGATTTTGATTGGGGATGAAGAAAAACTCGGTCCCATTCAGATGGAAATGTATGAGAATGGGATTTTCTCGAACATCGGCTCGACTCCGGCGGTGGCGTCCAGGAAGTGTCGTCTGCGCCTCAACTGTATGGCGACCCACACGTTGGACCAACTCGACTGGGCTGTCAAAACCATTCAGAAAATTGCAAAGAAATACGGAGTTCCCAAATGACGAAAGTTTTGATTACCGGCGCGGGTGGTTACATTGGTTCCAATGTCGCGGAGTACTTTGTTCAGCATGGTTTTGAGGTCACTGGAATGGTGCATCGCAAAATCGTGCCGCGATTTGCCGAGACACAGGCCGAAGCGATCCACGCCGATTTGTGCGATTTCTCCTCCCTTGACCGTTTGTTTGAAAATCACGATTACGAGTACGTGATCCATATCGCGGCACGGGCGAGTGACGTGGGGAGGCGTGAGTGGTTCCGAATTCAGAATTTCGAGGCGGCCAAGTATCTGGCGACGCTTTCGATGAAACATGACGTGAAGCGGTTCGTTTACATGTCAACCTCCGACGTGTACGGCCTGAGGGATTTTCACGGTGAAACCGAAGAGGAACTGAGCCGGGGAACCGACATTCGGAACTACTACCCGCTTTTTAAGGTTTATACGGAGGAATGGATCGAAAAGAACCTTTCGGCCGGGCGCTGGGCTTTCGTGCGGCCTTTCATCGCGTGGGGAAACGGCGATACTTCGATCACTCCGCGCGTGATCGGATTCCTCAAATCCTCGCCGTACGCCATCCACTTCGGCAAATGGAAGGGGAAAAACCGATGTGCACTGGCCCACGTCAGAAACATTTCCGCCGCGACTCACGCCGCGATGCTCCTCCCGGAAATGGCTGGCGGGGCGGTGCACGTTTTGGACCCGGAGTTTACTTCCTGGTCGGACTATTACCGAATGATCCATGACCGTTTTCTTCCTGAAAAACCGTACCGGGAAATGTCGCTTCCAACCTGGACGATTCGGCCGTGGGCCAAGGTGATTTCAGCCGTTTCTACCTTGCTGGGGCTTTATGTGCCGTTTTCCGATCCATCTGACTACGCATTGGATACCATGATTCGAAACATTGACGTCTCTTCGGAAAAAATGTGCCGGCTTATCGAAGCGGTCGGCGAATCGGTTTTACACACGCCGGATGGAGAGTTCTGAAGGCTCTATGGAAAAAGACTCAAAGATCCATTACACCGTGATTTCGCGGGGAAGTAAAAAGACCTTTTTTACCCCGCAAATCTGGTATGGGATGAAACTCGGCAATATTTTGAAACTTTGGAAGGAAAATCATTTTCGGTTTGATTTTTCAAGGTCACCTATTGCCGTGCTTTGCTTGTTTTTCGGTTTGACGAACAACGTTTTTTCGTTATTGCAGGCTTTATGTGGTACAGAGAGTAAAGCCAAACACACAGAAATTACCCATTCTCCGATTTTCATTCTGGGGCACTGGAGAAGCGGGACGACCTTCTGCCATGAGCTTTTTACCTGCGATTCCAGGCTTGGCTTCGCAGATAATTATGCCTGCTTTTGTCCGGAGCATTTCCTTATCAGCCGCTGGATTTTTCCCTTCCTGATCCCTTTTCCGAAACGGCGCCCTCAGGATGCCGTCCAGATGTCTTGGCAAACTCCGCAAGAAGACGAATTTGCGCTTTCTGCGATGGGGCAGCCATCGGTTTATCATAATTTGGCGTTTCCGAATGAAGGTTTTCGGTCTTTCAGAGAATGTCTGAATTTGGAAGATGAAAAATGGGAAGAGGCTCTCTTGCTTTTTCTGAAACGTCTTACGCTGGAATGTAAAGGACGACGCCTTGTTTTGAAATCTCCGCCGCATACGGCACGAATTGCGACATTGAGGCGGTTATTTCCGGACGCGCGTTTCGTACATATTCATCGAAATCCGCTTGATTTGTATCCTTCGATCGAGAATTTCTGGTATAAATTTTCGGACTTTTATGGTTTTCAGGCCCCGCGGATGGAATTGGAACATTTTATTATTCAAACGTTTGAAACGATGTACACTTCCTTTTTTCAGGAAGTCAAAGAGATTCCGGCGAATCGACTGGCGGAAATTTCCTTTGAAGAGTTGGTGGCCGACCCGATTCAAACTATGGGAAAAATTTACGAGACACTGGAACTCGGTGTTTCGGATGATTTGTATTACGAATGGGAACGTTTTTGCGGTGAGAAAAAACAGTACAAACAAAACATTTACCAAACCGATAACGAATTACCTCAGAAAATCTGTACCTTCGAGATTTGGAAAAAATACGGCAAGGAATTTGGTTACTTCTAAATGGAGGTAGATATAAGTATGAAGATATTCCCAAATCGGTTAAATTATGTTATCGAATGGGACTTTATACCTATAGGGCGTGTTCACACTTTTTCGGAGAAAATCGCGAACAAGCGCAAGTTGAATGAACCCATTGTAAGTTGTGTCCGGTTTGTCGTATCGTGTAAATATACGGCGATTCACTTTTAACCGAAGGAAAAAGGAGTCGACTTCATTGCGCCGGCGATAAAGTGTTTTATCGTATTCCCAAGGCGTTTGGCGGTTCGATTTAGGGGGAACCACTGGGATCATTCCCTTATCCAAAACCGCCTGCTGTGTTTGTGCGCCTTCGTACGCTTTGTCCATCAATACAAAGGAATTACGGTACTGACGACTCAATTTTCCAATAAGCGATCGACCTTGCGGAGCGTCATTTAAATTGCCTCATGAAAGATAAAAAAGGATAATCGCTTTTTCATTTGCCACGATCGCGTGGATTTTGGTGCTTTTACCGCCTCGGGTCTCGCCGATGCTATGCGGACCATTTTTTTGACAGCCGGTTCCGTCAGGATGCGCCTTTACATAGGTATTATCCAATGACAGGACAATGGTAACATTAAATGCCTCATGCAAGGTGTTGAACACTTTGTCAATAACTCCGTTTTTTACCCAACGGCTGAACCGATATAAACGATATGCCAGAGGCCATATTTCTCTGGCAACGCCCGACATTTACAGCCGTTTTCGTCAACATATAATAGTGCGTTGATGATTGTTAAATTGTCGATTTTAACATTCCCTCTCTGCTTTGGAAGCAGAGCCGCGATTTTTTTGAATTGTTTTTCGTTAAGTTGCATAATGTTATCATTATCGGCAATTTAACTCAAAAATTTATTTTGCGCGAACATGCCCTAGAATGAATCAAAAAAATCAGGAGTACAATCTTGGGGAAAGGCCTCACCTGAAACCTTCAAGTGATTTTCCGATTCGACTGTACTCCCTGAAATCATTCATTTGCAGCTGCGGAGGAACTCGGCGATTTCGGTGCGTCCTTCGTAGGCGGCTTCCTCTGCGGGCGTGCGGCCGTCTTCGTTCACCGCGTTGACGTTGGCGCCCTTTTCGACGAGGTACTTCACGATTTCAAGGGTTCCGTCTTCTGCGGCGACGTGGAGGGGCGTTTCGGCGTCATCGTTCTTGACGTTGATGTTCGCGCCGTTCTCGACCAGGAGCTGAACCATTTCGAGGCTGGAGCCGTCGCAGGCCTCGAAAATCGGCGTAGTCTGGTCCTCGTCCTGGGCGTTTACGTTCGCGCCTTTCTCGATCAGAAACTTGGCGACCTCGACCCGGCCTTCATCCGCGGCGGCATGGAGGGCAGTTTCGTCGTCCTCGGTCGTGGCGTTCACATTGGCGCCCTTGGCGACGAGTTCCTGGACCTTCGTCAGATCGCCCCTTTTGGCGGCGATGTACAGGGCCGACTCGCAATCGGTCTCGGCGACTTCGATTTCAGCGATTTCGGTCTCGTCCTCGTCCGCCTCCTCGGCATCTTCAACGTCCTCAGCATCGTCGGCTTCCTCAACGTCCTCAGCGTCCTCGGCATCTTCAGCGTCTTCCGCGTCCTCAATGTCCTCGGCATCTTCGGCGTCTTCGATGTCTTTGTCGTCGTCATCTGCGTCGTCGATGTCGTCGGCGTCATCGTCATCTTCGTCTTCTGTCAGTTGGACAGTGGGCTGTTCGCCACTGGGCTGCTCGCTAACGGCCTGGGCGGACGAACCCTCTTCGGCCGTGGCTTGCGTGGAGCTGTTGCAGGCAAAAGCGCTCAGAGTCCAGAGCAGCGCGGCGGACAGCAGAGCGACGATGGAAATGGTGATCTTTTTCATGATTCAGTCTCCTTATTGGAAAATTTTTGATTGTTTTCGGGGAGGACATCCCTCACGCCTTACATAAGTAGTATATGGGATGAGTGTAAAGCGAATTTAAAGGTTTTGTAATTATTCTGTAAAGATTCAGAAATATTCAGAAATTGTTTTGCCAAGCCTGGAAAATGGTCCCGCTTGTTTTCCTTTACCAATTTCTGGATTTTGCGGCCATTTCCAGATAGTTTGAGCCGGTTGGGGATTTTTTTGTGCCATATCGTGAAAATCATTTGGCCGTTTTTAGATGGGCACACTTCTTAACTCTCTTGCCAAACCAGAAAATCCCAAAACTTTCAGCGGGATGGAGTCAAACGATTTTCGTTGTTTGGCGTCACCTGAGAACTGAAAAGGAAGTGGCACTTGCGGAACGGAACTATCAGAAAATGCTTGCGCAGCGCGGCACGGTTCCAACTACCAAAAAAGTTGGCAAGGTGGAACCGCGACCGTTCATGAGCGCAGCCATGGAAAAGAGCCGGGAAAAACTCGTGGAATTGTGGAGGGATGCTATTTTTTAGTATTATTGTTTGGGAATAACAGAGTACACATTACTCTTACTACCAAACAACCAAGCACAAATATTGGTATTAAATAAAAAATTGCCCCTGATGTAAAAAGTCTTACGATTCCCAAAAAGAGTACAGTTCCTAATGGTATACAAAAAATGATAAACAATACAACTATCATTTTATGCCATAAGGGTAAATCTTTGAAATCCGGATAACCACTCCTGTTCATTTTTATGTCAGTGTAGTCCGTTTTGAATTCAGGATGTATCTCCTGATATTCATTTTGATTTTCAGTTTTTTCGTTGTCGAAATATTTTTGGCTATTCATTTTTCAACCTCCTTTATCCCATTTTACATTTTTTGAAAAATTAATCAAGAGGGCCCCATGAGTACTCAGGCAATTCAAGCGGGCGAGGCTTTCGTCGCTCTTAATGTCAATCAGGATCAATTTAATAAATCCCTTATTGATATTTCTTCCAAACTCGACGACTTAGGCAAGAGAACCAAGTCCCTTACCAACCTTATGAATGGTGCTTTTAATGGAGCTGCAAAGTCATTGAAACCATTGGGAGATGTTATAAGTCTCTCTGGTGTTAGTATCGACATCGTTGGCACTACTCTTTTATCTTTTTGTTCAAATTTACAAAAAGCCACTTACTGTGGAGAATTATTAACATTTAGCCAATTAAAAAATCAAGTTGCTACAAATTTATCAAGAGTTGCCCTTGAGAAGAATATTGTCGTTCAATATGGCCTTGCTGCTGCAAGTTATGTTGCCGCTGCTGGTATGAAAGTTCTTGGTGTCGCTCAATCTATTCTTAATTTTGCCATGTTAGGGTGTCCTCTTACTTGGTTTCTTGGTGGCATTCTTGCTATTGGTGGTGCTGTTTCTGGCGTCATGTACCTTTTTGGTGGTTTTACAGATAAGACAGCAGAATCAGCCAAAGCAATGGAAGAGTTATGTAAACGGAACGATGCTTATCGTGAATCAGCAAAAAAATGTCTTGATACTTTAGAAGAATTTGGGAATAAAACATCCCTGAGTTCTGAACAGTTGAATGCATCGAAAAGCGCATGGAATGATCTTGAACGCACGACCCAGCAACTTGGAATTAATCTTCAGGACCTTGGTATCACTTTTGACAATGGAAAAGGCAAAATCAACGCTTCAGCCGAAGCAATGAAAGCCCTGAAGAAAGAGATGAGGGCAAAAGAGCTTGAAGAACTTAATAAGACGATTCAGGCTCAAGGAGAATATATTGATGATTTGAACATCAAACTCAAAAATGCCAAAACTTGGTCCTGGCGTTCCTTTGGAACTTATGTCACTTTTGGATATGTTGACAATGCCGAGGAAATTCAGAAGCAAATTGACGAAGAAAGTCAGAAATTTCAGGAAACCCAGGATAAGAGAAAAACAATCATTGATTTTTCGGCAGAATACAAAGAGAACGAGGCAAAGCTGAAGGAGATTTATGATAAAGACGCGGAAGCCTTCAAAAATGCCCTTGCTATTAAAATTGACAATATCAAGACCGAATTTTCAGAACGTGAAGCGATTTTAAAGCAGCTCATGCACGAAGCCGAAGTCAGAGATTCCCTTTCTTTTGAAGATATGGAAAAACTTCGAGAACATCGTGCGGCCTTGGCTGGACTCAACGCGGAGCAGGAAAGAAGAATTCAACTTTTGAGAGATGAACAGGCGGAAAAGTACCCGCTCCAGGACGTGACTGCCTGGCTCGGGAACTCTCCCGCCGTTGCACAAAAACATTATTTACAAGTAAAATCGACCAATTTCCAACTGGCTTCCGAGACCGAAACGGTAGGTCATTTCATAGGTCACAAGAAAGGTCAGCATTGCAATGCAGAAGCATGCAGAAACATGAACGAAAATGAGGAAGTGCCCTGTTTTACGACACCAAACGCACTTTTAAACATTAATCTACATGAATCTGCACACCCCACGGAAAGCCCTTCCAGCGTCGTCTCCGCAAGTTGACACGTATGGGGCCGGCGTCCCCGCCGGAAGCGAGACCCTTTTTTCTTTCGATTTTTAATCATTTAATGCGATAAAAACTCTGAACGATCGCGTCGCACGCCTGGTCACTGCCGTGCGTGCCTTTTCCATTTTCCAGATCGTGCGCGCCGTGGTCCGGGAGGAACGCCGTCAGGTGCTTCTGATCCGGCCAGACCTCATCCGCGACCGCGACCAGTTCCAGGTACCAGCGGATCGAATCCCGCATGGCCGCGATGGATTTCTCGTGAAAAACGCCCTTTGCGTGCATCGTCGAGTCGTAGTTCCCGTCGTAGCAGAGGACCAGGTCGTATTTCCCCTCACGCAGGATTTTCTTGGCCGTATCGACCGACTCCTGCGAATTGTTCGTAGTGATCTGGTCCACTTTATGCCCGCGGAAAATCAGGTCGATGCTGCAGTTCTTGCTCGAGATGATGATCGCCTTTTTCCCGGCGGCGGTAAAAGCGTCGAAAAGGGTTTCGACCTTGATCGGGTTCGGATTGTATTTGTCGTTATACTTCCGGATCCCGTGAATTTCCGGTGGGCAGCCCGTGAAAATCGCGCCGAAACAGACCGGCGTAACGCTCGGCAGGACGTTCGTCCCGACTGCAGTGAACGTCGAGGAATCGATCAGCGGCTTCCAGTCTTCCGGGTATTTATCCACGACGAACTTTCCGGTCGCGTCCGGGCAGAAAATCAGGACTTTCTCAACTTTCGGCTGGTCTTTCGCCAAGGCCACTGCTTCGTCCAGCGGCTTGGCAATGCACGGTTTCGGGGCTTCGATCCCGCAGAGCAGACAAATCGTCGGCGTCGCCTGCGCGGTGCAGCAGTTCAGACCATGCTTTTTCATGAGCGAAGTCAGGCCGTTTTCCGCCTGCGGCTCCTGTGCGCAAAGCGGAAGCGCGAAACAAAGAACGAACAAAAGGGGGAGGATCTTTTTCATGGGAGGGTGATGGGGTTAAAAGTGAAATGAGGTGGGGGTGAAGCGGGCAAATCAGGACGCAGCAAATGGAAGGCTAAACGCCGCATCCGTCCCGCCTCCAAACGCGATTTAAACACGGATTTCCACGGATTAAAAGGATTTGACGGATTTTTAAAGAAAAAAGGTTGAAGTCTTTACTGAAGAAATCTTTTTAATCCTTTTTAATCCGTGGAAATCCGTGGAAATCCGTGTTTAAATAAAACTCAAAGCGATATGCGTTTAATTTGGGGCCGTTTAGGGGGTTAGTGCATTTCCGCGCCGACGGTCTTGATGGCCGGGCGGTAGTAGTGAAAATGAACGTCCGGATGGTCGGCCAAAAGCGACATCGGGACGGCCGAGTCCGCGATCTTCTTGCTGATCATCCACGCCGAAAGACGCATTCCGAACGGATTGTCGTGCATTCCCGCCTGCCAGATGGAGACGCGGTCCGCCTTCCACGTTTCGTACGGGCCGACCGTGCAGGCGTACTGCGGGACGTTTGCGACGTAACCGCCGCCGCTGGTGCGGGCGTTCTGCAAAATCGTGATCGGGTGCAGTTCCGTGACGCGGGCGCGTTTCTGGCGGTACTCCTCCGGAGACGGCGGCGCATCAACGTACGCGCCTTCACGGCGGACCGGATCGTTGAACGCCCAGTGCTTCGTGTCGCCCTGGCCTCCCTGCATCGTCACGCAGTGGATTTCATCAAACGTTTTCGTGTAGGCGTCCAGATCGCCCGACGGGAAGTGAATGTTTTCCAGCGGCATACGCAGGTCTTCCCGGATGCGGCCGAAGCAGAGCTCATAGTCCGCCTTATAGAAAGAAAGCGGATGGTCCATTCCGACGGGCTGGCCGTTTTCCACCCACTCGTCCATTCCCCAGAAGTGCGCGTTTTTGAGGTTCAGTTCGAGCGAGTTCACGATCCGGGCGACGAGCGGAAGCTGCTCGGTGGGGCCGATCGGGCCGCAGATCCCGCACGGATTATCGGCCGTGGCCTTTTTCCACGCCTCGATGTATTCCAGAGCTTCGCAGAGATAAAAATCCTCAAGCGTTTCGTGGTAATGGACCGTGAAACCAGGCCGTGAGAGCTGAAAGAGCGTTTCTTCCGTGAGTTTGGCCGCGTCGTCGATGATTTCCTGATCCAGGGTCGTATAGTCCCACCACTGCGGGGCGACTTTGCTTAATGGACGAGTCATGAGAGATTCCTTTTTCAATGGGTAGGTGGATAAAAAAACATTAAAATTGATTTTAATCCATTCCCCAATAATTGTCAAGCGGCCCCCACTTGACTTTTAAAAGTTTTTGGGTTAAAATTAAAACGTTCGTCCCAACTCCCACGCCCAATTCATAATTCATCATTCAGAATTCATAATTAAATGCCTACTCCTCCCCGCGCTTCCATCCTCGCTCATGAAGAGTACGTCGAACAGGAATATTTGTTCAAGACGCTCCGGGAGCGCATGAACGCCACCGCGACACAGGAGCTTTTGCGCTCCATCCGGTTCGAGATCCTCGCCACGACGCGCCTCCCAATCGCGATGGAATTTATGGAATCCTCTCTGAAACACACGGGCAGCATGGCCGAGGCGATGAGGCGCATGAGTCACTACTTCACGCCGTTCCAGACCTTCATCATGAGCGAAGCGGAGCGGGACGACGGGAAATTTGACTATCTGATCGCTCTCCAAATTCTCGAAAAGGAAGCGCACTGCCGCGCCGAAAATATGATCCCCCAGGGAATGTTCCTCTACCAGTTCGAGGCATTAAGCCGAAACCGGCTCAAGTACGACGAAGGACTGCGGGCGATCGCCCAGGACCCGGTTTTCGATGAGGCTTGGAGCGAGTGGATCCTGCTTCTGAGCCGTCAGTTGGGCCTGCTCGATTTCGCGGAAATGATTTTCGTCAGGAGCGCCTACTACCCGGTCATCCACGGCGAGGAGAACGGGAAAACGATCCTCTTCGGCGAAAAAGAGGGACGCATCGCGCTGGCGAACCGGCGGAAAGACCCGACGTACCTCTTCATGGCGTTCCAGCGTCACTTGAACTACCCGACCGTTCCCCGGCCGATCCATGAGGAGTCCGATGAGGGGCTGGTCCTGAAACTCCAGCGCATGGTAGATCATCTGCAGTCCCGTGTGAAAATTCTTGAGGACGAAATGCACGGCGGACTGGACATTACAAAGTATTACGTGAAGAAGTGACCCGGCAGGAGACTGGCCTCACATTTGTCACAACCCCTTTAATCTGAACTTTTAAAAAATAATCAAGTCTTTTTCTGGCCATTTTCTCAAAAAAGACTGGTCTTCAGATGAATTATATGGTTTACTTGAAGTGAAAGAAAACCAGGTTCTCAGCCAATTCCCACGGTGGGAAGAGGTGCTTTATGAGCAGCAGTATTTCCATCCTGTTCGTCGATGATGACCTGCAAATTCTGCGTTCCACGATCGAGTGGCTTGGCTCCTATGGTCACACGGTGCGTCCGGCCCGCAGTAAAGCAGAGGCAGAATCGATCCTCAAAGCGGAGGCGATTGATTTGGCGTTCGTCGATCTTCGTCTCGGCCCCGAGAGCGGTATGGACGTACTGCGGCTCATAAAGGAGAACTTCCCGGGAGTTCCGGTGGTTATGCTTTCCGGTCTCGCTTCCATCGAAGACGCGATGCAAGCCGTAAAAAACGGCGCTATTGATTTTCTTACCAAGCCTTTGATGGACGATCAGGTCCTGAAAATCATTGCTAATTTAAAAGAGCGACAGGGCTTTACACTTTCCACCCGAAGTGAACCCAATTCAACTCTTACTCCCGAAGATCTTTTGGAGGTTTCACCTTGCGAACCGAAACTCCAGGGAATCATCGGCGCCGAATCGTCTCTCCAGGGGATTTCCGAAATTGTGGACCGCATTGCCGACACACGGATGACGGTCCTCATTACAGGTGAAAGCGGAACGGGTAAATCCCTTCTCGCCCGTGCGATCCACAAGGCAAGTTCCCGCCGGGACAAGCCTTTCGTTGAAGTCTCCTGCGGAGTTCTTCCTGAAACACTCATCGAAAGCGAGCTTTTCGGGCACGAAGCCGGCGCGTTTACAGGCGCTGTTTCCAAAAAAATCGGCCGTTTCCTTCAGGCGGACGGAGGGACGATTTTCCTCGATGAGATTGGGACGGCTTCTCCAGCACTTCAGATCAAACTCCTCCGTGTTCTTCAGGATTTCGAGTTCGAACCTGTTGGCGGAACCAAAACCCAGCGTGTTAATACGCGGGTGATTCTCGCGACGAACGAAAACCTTTCCGAAGCGGTCGCTGCCGGGCGTTTCCGTCAGGACCTTTTTTACCGCATTAACGTCATCAATCTGGAGCTACCTCCGCTTCGAAGCAGAGTCTCCGATATTCCACAGCTTGCACAGTTTTTCCTTGAGAAAACGCGATTAGAATGCCATCGGGACGTACGTGGGTTTCGACCGGAAACACTCGCGCTTCTTCAGAATTACGCCTGGCCCGGAAATGTACGAGAATTGCAAAACGTGGTGGAACGTGTGGTCTTGCTCGGCAGTACACCGTGGATTCTGCCGCAGGACCTTCCCCCGCATCTGCGTGAGGATTTTGAGGAATCAGAATCGGCCTTGGAACTGGATTTTACGTTGACGCACGGTTCGGTCAATTCCCTGAAGAGTTCGCTGAACGTTCCCGAGCGTCAAATCATCCTGAACGCTCTGGAAGCGAATCAGTGGAGCCGAAATCTGACTGCCGAATCGTTGGGGATCAACCGAACGACGCTCTACAAAAAGATGAAGAAATTCCAGCTAATTTAAGATTAAACCTGAAGGGAGGGATATTTTTTCTGAATACTCCTCTCCCTTCAAACTCCTCTAAGGCCCTGAAAAACGAATCACTGTTCCTCTTCTTCAAGCAGTTCTTCATTTAGCGTTTTGTGGACGGTTATTTCCATTTCCTGCAAATTTCGGCGTGAGTTAATGGTAGAAACCGGCGTGGCGGCTGTACTCTGAACGTCCGCGGGGATAAAAGTTTCTCCTGTTTCTGGCGTACTTTCAGCCACCGGCTTGTAATTAGCGGGAAACCTCAAAGCCTCGGAATTACCCGCCCGAAGTCCAAAGTTTCTGGCAAACCAAACCAGGTCCTGAATTTCCACACTACCGCTGAGGTTGAAATCGCCCGTCAGGAACATTCCCGGTTCCACGGATTGCTGCCCGAACTGTCTCGCGAAAACGACCAGGTCCTGAATATCGATTTGGCCATCCTCCACCATATCGTAGCAGACCCGCGTGACTTGCGGGGTGACGTCGGGTTCCGCTCCATCAATCAGAATCGGAAGACTCTGCGCTGGTTCCAGACTGTCGTGCTGCGCCGAAACAGGGGTGAAACTCACGGCGCCCAACCGAACGGCTGCGGCTCCCTGAAGGTTCAGATCCTCCAGAATCGTAAAGGTCAAAACGTAATCGTTCGGCCCGGCTCCCTGCGTGACTTCGAGTGAAACGCCTTCCAGTGAGATTTGGGCTTCCGGTGAATCTGAAAGCAAGTATTTCTCGGCGTCCAGCGTCACGGTCATTTGGACCTGACTTCCCTCTGAAAGCTCATGTACGGATTCCGTCCAGACCTCTACGTTGAACGGATCCCATGAGTAGAAATCGCTTGCATTGGCGGGAATTCCTTCTTCCGAAACGGCGGAGGATTCAGGATCGACCGTTCCGACCGCCAAAACCCCCTTCAAATCGATCGGGAGTTTCTGGAAGACCACCGAAAAATCGGAATCCGCGTGGTTGGAATCCCCCGCATTCGCTCGGACACGCAGGAACCAGATTTCACCCGGGTTCAAATCCAGAGTGGTTTCACACGCATCCGTCACCCGCGTGTTCTGTGACTCTGAAAAATCCTCGGTCCGGCTAAATTCCAGCGTGAAATCGGAATCCGCAGAATTCCACGAGACCAGGACTTTGCCACCTCCAATTCCAACTGCCTGAAGATCCGTCGGCACGACTCGCTGAAGAGGCGTGATCGTGACCTGAACTGAATCATCGCACGTGAAGACGTAATTTTGCGCATCGTCCGGCAGATTCGCAGTCAACGTGTACGTTCCTGCATCCGAAAGCGTTTTGCCTTCCGAAACCGTGTAGGTCAGGGAAACCGGCTCGCCGTTCCAGTCGAGGAAAGTCGGCTGGAGCGTCCAAACCGGCTCCGTGTCGGAGTAAACCCGCGTAGTCGTGCCCCACTCGATCGCTCCGATTTGGAATGGCGTGACTTTGGCGGCGTGCGTGATTTCTTCCCCAAGCTCAAAATTCGGGTGCGTCAGACTGGCGGTCAGCGTGTAGTCGCCGGCGTTTTGGATCGGCTCATTTGGCGTGACATCCAGAACGATCGCGGGGAACGGTTCACCCGAACGGAACGCCGTTGCGGTGACTTCGTGGGTCTGCCCATCGTAACTGAACTGCGTCCCGCTCCACGTCACGTCGCTGGCCCAGATTTTTGCCTTGGCGATGGTGACGGATTTCGGAGAAATATCCAGCTCAAAGTTTTGAGCTTCGGAATCCCGTAAACTGGCGGTCAGCGTGTACGTGCCGGCATTCATGAGTTCCTCGGCCGTCGCCGTGGAGTCCACCACGATGCTGAGATCCAGCGCGAAATTCTGCCCGTTGAACGTGAAATACGCCACGGCTTCGTGGGCCGATCCGTTGTAAACCAGCCCATCGACACCCGTCCACGTGACGGCCGCATCAGTGACTACGAACGGGGCGATCTCCACGTTGGAAGTCGTTTCCAGAGCCTGGGCGAAAACGTAGTTGGAATCGTTCATCGCGGCCGTGACCGTGTAAACGCCGACGTTCAGAAGTGTTTTTCCGTCGTTCACCGTCACATCAAGCGGGTGGGCCTCACCCGTCACGTCCTGGAAAGAAGCCGTGACCGTCTGCACCTCCCCGGTGTAGGTCAGAGCGCAGTCACTCCACATGATTTGCGTCACTTCGCGTGGGCGGACCGTCACGTCCTTCGTAGTCGCCAGGCCGGAGTCAAACACGTAATTCCCGGCCCACTCGCCCAGTGCCGCATTTACGGTGTAGGTTCCCGCGTCACGCAAAGCCGTGGCCGACCCGGTAATTTGGACGTTCAGGAATTGGGAAGCGCCCAGCGCGTCGGTAAAACTCGCCGTCACGACGTGGTTGGTTCCGTCGTAGGTCAGACCTTCCCAGCCGTCCCAAGTGATCGAGCCGATGATAAACGGCGTGATGGAAAGCGCCTTCGTGGTTTCGGCCCCTTCCGCGAATTTGTAGTTGGACCCCGGAACCACGGCGGTAAAAGCGTAAGAGCCAACGTTGAGGAACGTTTTCCCTGAGTCCTCCGTAACGGTGAGGGCTTTCAACTGGCCGTCGCAGTCACGGAACATGGCCGAGATCGGTTTCACGGTCGCGGAGTACACAAGATTCGGAACGTTCCAAACGATTTCCGAAATTTCAAACTCCATGACCTGCGCGATATTCGTGGCGGCGGCGCTCAGTACGTAGTTTTGCGTCTGCGCCGGGGTCAAAATCGCCGTCAGGGCATACGTCCCGGCGTTTTGGATCGCGGCGGGGGAAGACGTGACCGTCAACGCGTTCTGCTGGCCGGTCTTCAGGTCCGTGAAAGTGGCTGAAACCGTGTGTACGCCGCCGTCGTACGTGAACTGGGTCGCGCTCCACGAAATTTCCGTCTGAACGTCAAGCGTTCTGCGGTCGATCGTGAGCGTTTTCGAGCTGGCCGAGGCACCGAGGCGGAAGTTTTGCTGGTCCAAAGTCCCCATCAGCGCGGCAGTGAACACGTAATCGCCGGCATTTTCCGCTTGGGCGTTTTCAACCGAAACCTCGTGCGTCTGCCCGGCAAACGTGAAACCAGCCGCTGCGGTATGCGTCTGACCGTCATACGTCCGATGGTCCGAGCCGTTCCACGTCACCGAGTCGATCGTCCAATCCAGAGCCTGAATGACCGCCGGAGTAATCGTAGCCTGATGACGGTTCACTCCGTTCTGGAAGACGTAATTCACGGAAGGAACCGCGGCGGTGAAGGCGTAAGTGCCGGCGTTAAGGAACGTTTTCCCTGAATCTTCCGTGACGATGAGGGCCTTTTGCTGGCCATCGCAGTCGCGGAATGTGGCCGAAACGAACTTTTCCGTGCCAGTGTAGGTCAAATTGGCCGGGTCGGTCCAGGTCACGCTCGTTATGACGAACGGGTTGATTTTCACCGTTCTGCTCAGAATGGCTCCTGAACCAAACTCAAAATTCACAGAATCGGCCAAACTCGCCGTCACAACGTAATTTCCGGCGCCCCAAAGCTCGGCAGGCAAGCCGTCTTTGGAAACCGAAGTATTCAGCGTGATTGCCGTCCCGTTGAACTGGAACGTGGGGCTGGCGATCGTCTGGGTCTGGCCCGTAAATGTCAGATCCGAATAGGCCGGCCAGTCGATCTGGTTCACCGTAAATTTCGCGATGGAAACGCCGGTACTGCGAGAATCATCGGCAAAAACGAAGTTTTGCGTATCTGTCAGAACCGCACGCGCCGTATATTGTCCCGCATCCCGGAGGATTTTGCCGCCGTCCACCGTGTACGTCAGAGCAATCGTCTGACCGTTGAAATCAAACATTGGGCTCAACGTCTGCACGGCCGAGTTGTACGTCAGTGAGGTCGTTCCCCAGTTGATCGACCGAACCTGGAACGGCGTGATGGAAACCGTGAGTGAAGTCAAGCCGGCAAGCGTGTAATTCGAGCCAAAACCGCTCTTGAGCGAGGCTGTGATCGTGTACGAGCCGACGTTTGTCCCCGTCGAATTCACAGACAGAATATTCTCTCCCGAATTCACCAGGTCCATGAACGCCGCCGTGACGGTGTGCGTCTGGCCGTCATACACAAAACTTCGCGCCGATCCCCAGTTCGCTTCGGTCAGCGTAACGACGTATTTCCCGATCGAAGCCGAAACCGTCCGATTCGCGACACTCGCAGCCCACTGGAAGTTCGCCGAATCGGTCAAATCCGCAGTCAGCGTGTAATTCCCTGCGTTTCGCAATTTCACGTCCGCACCCGAAACGGTAAAATTCAGGGCTTTCGACTCTCCATTAAACAAGAACGAGGCGGAAACCCGAGACTCCTGCGTCTCTCCTGTGTAGGTCAGCGTGGGGATCGACCACGAAACAGACGAAACCGTGTACTTGTTCATTGTCAATGTATGGGTCTGCGCGTTGGAGTTCAGCTTGTAGTTGGAATTACTGACCCCCACTGACGCGGTATAAGTCCCCGCGTTCCTAAAATCAGCGATCTGGGTCCCGGCACCATTCAAAACGGTGACGTTCAGAGCCATACCGCCGTAAGAGGCCGAAACGCTTTGCGTCTGGCCGTTATAGGTTGCCGAGTCATTCGACCACACGATTTCCGAAGCGTAAATCTCTCGTGGGGAGACGGTCACAGACGTAGAACCTGACCAGATTTCCAGCCCTCCACGTTCCACTTTGAGGAAGAGCGTATAATTGCCGACGTTCTTCCCGCTAAAATCCGGGGCAGAGGTCGAGTAAACGCCATCGGATGTGAGGGAGTACTTTACCACATCGCCAGCCTGCCAACCACCGGTAAATGTCAGAGCGGGGAGCGCAGAGCCGTACATCATCGAAATCGGTGCCGGAACCGGAGCCGCGAGCGTCGATTGCGTACCAGAACCCGTCGAGGAGGAATACTGCATTTCATCCGGTGTGAGTGCCGTAACGGAAACCGTGTAGGAAGTATTCGCGTTCAAATTGCTGATCACGCAGCTAGTCACACTGGAAGAGAGAGTCTGATAAAGTGTTCCGTTAAGGTAAACCTCGTAACCGGTCGCATTCGTGATCTCCTGCCAGCCGACTGTCAAGCCGCTCGTAGTAACGTTGGTAAATTGCAGAACCGGCGTTTCAAGAGGATTGGTACAAATGACCGATCCGTAAATCGTGTAGTAACCGAGCGAGTCATAATCGGAATAGTATTTCAGACCATTCGAATCGTATTTCCCCACGCCGTCCACCACGAGATAATACGTCCCGGCAGCCAAATCCGAAATTTGAATCTCCGCCTGAAGTGAAGCGAATTCATCCGATTCCAAAAGAGCGGTCTGGAGGTCTGAGTCGGCATACAGTGCGGCATAAACGTCCAGGTTCGCGAACGTGGAACCCTCAATATGCAGATCTATCGTAGAAGTATTGGCCAATTCCAACACAAAAACGTCCGTATCGTTCTGCCTTGTAATGATGCCGCTGTATTGGAAATCCGAGTTTTCGAGAGTCACGTCACCGAGAGTCGAAACGGTACCATCCGCAGCGACGACCAGCGTCCCCGGTGTTCCGGTGATGGTTCCGGTGGAATAGTCACCGTAGTCGTCCGCCCTGTAGTCAAGATAGGCATTTATGACCGCCAGGTCGCCTCGATCAGTCCCACTTCCGTACCACTTCGCGTTATAATAACTCCCATCACTCCACTGGGTCATATCGGTATAATACGATGCTCCCATGATTGGACACCACACGAACGAATCCCAGTAACCACTAGCCGAAACGTATTGACCATTTGAGATCTTGACCCCAAACGTGTACTCTCCGCTCGAATAAGACCCGCCGCCACGGTGAAATAACCCAACGGAGTGACCAACCTCGTGCGAAGCGGCTTCCTTCGCCGCCTTCCATTCCAATTTATCGGTACAAATGAAGCAGGGAACGTCAGATGAATTCTCGAAAGAACCTACATAAGCGATCCCCCCGAATTGCAACCCTAATTCCATAAATTGGACCGTTGCGCCAACGGCAACCCGAATACCATATTCTTCATCCCGATAATTCGTCCTTTTCAGAGCGTCAAGTCCCAGAAACTCGGTCGTCACATCGACGTCAAATGGGGCGTAATCTTCCGCAACGCTCTTCCAGATTTTATACATTTCCGTCAGTTCGGACTGAGAAAAATTGACGGAACTGTCCCGGGAATAGGTTCGCGTAACGATGAGGTCTCCGCCATAATCCGCCCTGTTCCAGCTTGTACCAAACGTTAAGTGCCCCGTAAAATCAAGGTAGATTTTCCGTGTGGCCGTCGGATTGGAATGGAGATGAAGCACATTGACGGCTGTTCCGTTCACCACCAGGGTTTCCTGGAACGAAACGGCTGCCGTTGTCAGCTGTACCGTATCAGAAGGGGACGAATCACTGGACAATATATAGTCTCCGCACGCGATGACCTGAGTAGAAATCGTGGTATTTTCAATCAGTTCAAACTCCCAGCGCGTTGTCCCTGCAGTAAATGTTTTTTCAAGCCACGTACTGGTTTCACATTCAGGATGGGAAAGCTTGAACCGCACCTTGTACGATGCCGCGTTTTCCACAGGATCCCAGGCAACGGTCAGCTTGCTGCCATTGGAAGAATCAGGGGTAATCGTCACATTCGTCGGAGCTGCCAGAGGAGTGACAACGATCTGGCGTTCCACCGCACCTGCGTCGATAGCCGAACCACTTTTACGCGCGTTGCCATAAACGTCCTTTGTCAGTTTATTCCCATTTACGTCAAGGCTATTCGCATTATCCTGTACAGAGTTTAAGCCTACCGAGGTCGGTGTAAGTGAATAATCCGTTTCAAAGGTTGGAGTACCCCGCGTATAGGCAAAGGAACCAGAGGCTGAAATGGAACCATTCACAAAGTTCCCGCTGCCGTTCAGGGTTCCATCCGAGAACAAAATGATCATGTAGGCAGTGTCCCCGGTCACGAGGGAATTGTAAAGATTCACCGTTCCGGTTTCGGCGTAAATAGTGCTGCCCCCAGTTCCGGAAAACGTGCAGTGGTACAGCGTGGATGTACCCCCGGCAGAATAGAAGTGGACAGAAGAAATATCATAAGTCAGAATCTGCGAACCAACAAGTGTTCCCGTATTATAAACACCATAGGTACACGATTTGATAATGCAGCTCTGAACCTGAATCGAACCGATATTATGGATCCCATAGTTACACGATTCGATAACACAATTCTGTATTTTGGCCGTTCCCCTGTTATAAATGGCAAACTGCGCACCGGAAATCGTGACGTTGGAAAGCGTCAGGTTCCCTCCCTCAGAATCGACCCAGAACAGCGGGTAATCACTGCTTCCGGTAAACGTAAAACCTGATTTTTCCGAAGTAATGGAAAGAGTTCTGCGTATCTGAATCTGCTCCGTGGAATACTGCAGGGAATTGTACGAACTGTCGATGATGATTTCCGAAACGTCCACGTTCAGCAAAGCGGATCGAAGCTGGGTTTCGTTCGTGACCCTGGAGGTTCCGGAAGCCTGAAGCGCAATTTCCGTGGAGTTCACGCTTAAAACACCGGCATTCCCCGCATCGGAGAAAATCTGGTCCGTAACAGTTGCGTCAAAGGAAGAAGAAATCTGAACGGCGTTCTCAGGCACAAAGTCCGGCACAACACATTCCGGTTCATACAGCGCGACAAAGCGATCCTCATCATGGCCGTGGTCCTCCCCACTTTCGCACGTTCCACAAATAAACGCCAAAGAATCGTCATCCGTACTGGTCGCAACGGCAGAAAGAAGGCGGCGGTCTTCCAGAACCTCGAGACGCAAGCGGCGGGAATGGGAAAAAACGGAACGGATTTTCTGATTCAACGTAGGTTTCGCGGCCATGAAAAAATCCCCATAAGTTATACCTCTCATCGAACGGTCCCCATAAAAAAGGTTCGACGATGTGTCTTTTGAAAGGCCTCACGTTCAAAAGACCTTTAAAATACTGCAAAATATTGAAGGAATGTTACCATTATAATATTTCATACGTAAAAAGTCAAGCAAATTTTCAGACCTTTTGAAAAAATTTTTTTGAAAATTTTTTAACCGAGGTATTTACCAAATGATGGAATCTGGTATAATTGGGTAAAGAGGCCCTTTGGGTTTCGCCTTGCGTGAAGGCTCGCCCGGAAAATATTCTTTTCCCCGTGAGCTTCCTCTAAAACGAGAGTCCTGTCCTTTCCTGCCTGAATAATGCGCTCCTTCAAACTCACCCTGATCCTTTTGTTCCTCTTTCTCACGGTTGGCTGCGAGAAGAAAAAGCCCGGTACACCCGCCGGCACTGACACAGCTGCGCGCCCCCAAGTGTCCAGTGCCAACGACCCGCGCTGGAGGAACGAGCTTTTCCAGTCCAACGTCGCCGCGATCCGGAACCGGGCAGAGTACCCCTCACTCCCCCAGTACCTCACTTCCCTGAACCTCGTTACCCAGCGTTTCAACAGTTGGCTCACCACCCGAGAGGCGTTCGAGGGCTGGAACGTGGACCCGCTCGTCCAGGCTGAGATTGAGCTTCTGGACAGTCTGGAACCGCTTGCCAAACAAACCTTCGATGCGTATGCCGCTCTGCGAAATATCCCTGACGAAACCCCTTGTTCCGACAAGCAGTTGGCCCAAATTACCGAACTGGAAAAAAAACTCCAGGACTTTTGCGCCGCGTGTGACGCCTGCAGTAATAAGGGGATTTTGCAGGGAACACTCGAGTTTCTCGCCGGAAAAATGGCCCAATTCCGCACGAACCTGATTGCCGGTTCAGCATTTAAAAAGATCACTCCACAACTCAAAAACCAGCTCCGCGCACAGAATCAGGTTCTTGCCGAGCTCGGCATTTTGTACGGCTCCAGGCGGATGAATTTTGACGGGACGGAAAACAGCGACGTCCAGCTGCAAAGCATCGCCTATGAAAAAGATGTTTACGTCCTGTTCGAGCAGTTCCTCCTTCAGGACCTTTCGCAGTGGGCGCAGGGGACCCCACTCGGCGAGCTCGAAGAAGTCCGGCTGGAAAACCGCAACCAGTCCGACACGGTCGGCGCAAAGAACAAAGTCCGCGTTTCTGCCGAGGATTTGGACCGCATGACCGCGATTTTTCAGTGGGTCGTGACCAACATCCGGCTGGAAGAAAACTCCTCGCCCCGCCTTCCGCTGGAAATCCTCCTTTCCGGCTCGGGTTCCGTCACGGACCGCGCGTGGCTCACGATTCTGCTCGCCCGTCAGCAGGACTTGAACGCTTTCGTGCTCGAAGTCCCAACGCAAAACGGGACGCGGCTCCTGCTCGGGTTCCTGCATAACGAGGAGTTTTACGTCTTCGACCCGGAAATCGGCCGCCCGGTCCTGAACGCCGAAAAGCCGGCTAAGTGGAGCGAGATTTCCGCGAATCCCGCGATTCTGCAAGACTTCTGGAAGCGCGGCGGGCTGGACGTCCAGGTTACGGCGGACGATCTCGCCCAGTCCAGGCTTTTCCTCGAAGTCTCCCCGTGGTACCAGACCCAGCGCGGGATGATCCTGCAGGAAGCCCTGAAAAACGGCGAAAACCGCGTGATTTTGAGCCTCGACCCGGTGGAAGTCCTGCCCGACGGAACGGTTTCGGCCGAATCGCTCGAAACGGCGCATAATGCCCCGTCGGCGCTGAAGGCCGAGCTGCAGAAAAAGCACCAGTTCGCCTCGGTCGGCGCGTGGGATTTCCCGGTGGACGCGGTCATTCACCGGGCATTTGCTCAGGATCCCGGCACAATTTTGGCTCCGTACCTGACGCAGTTCCCGGACGGCGAGTACCCGATGTGGCGCGGCCAGATGCTTTACCTTCATGGGGTCCTCACCGGCCCGATGAGCGCGGCCGGGGCCTTCCAGCAGGCACGTCTTTCCGAGGTGGAACTGGAGGCCGCCTTCCAGAAAGCGGGCCCCGCCACGATGGACCATTTCCGCGTAATTCGGGCATTGGCGAGTAACTCGCTCGCCCTGATTTCGTGCGTGATGGAGCGTCCCGACGCCGCGATCGACACGTACGAGCGCCACGTGCTCTCCACGCCCGTCACGTCCCTCCACGACGCGGCCCGCTGCAACGCCGGCCGGATGTGCGAGCAGAAAAACGACCCGGAAGCCGCGAAAAAGTTTTATTCCGAGGTCAAAGGCCCGATGAAACCCCAGGCGCAGTTTGGGCTTTGAATCCGTAAAATACACACATTTTTTATTCAACCCTTCCTTTTTTTTACAGGAGATCAACCATGAAACGTCGTGATTTTCTCAAGAATGCCATGATCCTGACCGCTGCCGCGTCGTGCAGCCGCCTGCCCATTGCCGCCGCCGAGGAGGAAAAGCAGTGGAAAACCAAGCTCAAGAAGGCCCTCATCTGCGGTTTCCCCACGAAGGACACGCTCGAAGGCTGGAAACGCAACGGTTTCGATGGCGCCGAAGCCAGCGACTGGAAATGCTCCGTCGAACAGGCCGCCGAAGCCCGCAAAATGGCCGAATCGATCGGTATGCCGATCCACTCCGTCCTGTTTGGCTGGGCCAACGTGAACAATCCGGACTCGTTCGACAAAGACATTGAAAACCTCACCCACGCGCTGGAAGTGACGGCGGCTTACGGCGGCACCGCTCTGCTCACCGTCCCGTGCCGTACGGGCGGCGTGATGCCGAAACCGCGTGAATTCAAAATCGAATTCGATCCGGACACGCTGATGGTCTCCAAGGTGGTGGACGGCGACAACACCCCGTACGCGGCTTACATCGAGGCGCAGAACGTCGCGACGAAAGCCAGCATCGAAGCCGTGAAGAAGCTCATCCCCGTCGCCGAAAAGACGGGCGTGAAAATCGCGCTGGAAAACGTCTGGAACAATCTCTGGGTCACCCCGGCCCTTTACGCCGCGTTCGTCAAGTACTTCGACAATCCGTGGGTCATGGCCTACTTTGACATCGGCAACCACGTCAAGTACGCGAAGCCGGAGGAGTACATCTACGCGCTGGGGAACAAGATCGCGAAGTTCCACGTGAAAGACTTCAAACTCAATCTGGATGACCCGGACTGCGGCGGTTTCGGCGGTTTCTGCGAGATCCGCTCCGGCAGCGTGAACTGGCCGGTCGTTCGTCAGGCGATCGAGGACATCGGTTACAATGGCTTCATGACGATCGAAGGCGGCAGCGACCCGATTGCGAAGAAGAGCGCCGATCTGGACCTGATCATCGCCGGCAAATGAGTTGATTATTAATAGGCGAGCGGAATCAGCAATGACCCCGTAAATCATACCTTTACGGGGACGACGCTTCCAAGGTCGTCCCCGTAGGGATTGGTTTTATCGTCCCCACTGGATAGTGAATCAGACGTCACAAATTGCGTAGGCTTCCGCAAGGCTCTTCAGACCGTCACGGCGCGGAACGAATTCCTGGCCGATCCAGCCTTTGTAGTTCGTCTCGGCAATTTCACGCATGATCTGGCCGTAGTCGAGCTGCTGGCTCGCCAGGTCGATCTCGGCGCGGCCCGGCCAGCCGCCGGTGTGGTAGTGGCCCCAGCAGTCGTGATGCTCGCGAATGTCCTTGATCGGGTCTTCGCCCATCTCGCGGGCGTGGAAAATATCGTACAGGATCTTGAACGACGGCGAGTCGATCGCGTGAACCAGGTCCACGGCCCACTTGGTTTCGTCGCACATGTAATCTTTATGCCCGTGGCTGTTGAGCAGTTCCATGCAAAGGACGATCCCGTTTTTCTCGGCGTACGGAACGACTTCTTTCAGGCCCTTGATGCAGTTGGCCAAGCCTTCTTCTTTGCCCATTCCCTCGCAGTTACCGGACATGGTGATCACGTTCGGGAAGCCCCATTTGACGGCCTGATCGACGCAGGCTTTCGTCTTGACGATCAGTTCTTCGTGGTACTGGGTGTGGTTAAATCCGCGGGTGATGCCCATTGGCGCGCTGATCATGGCGCAGCAGAGGCCGTACTTTTTCATCGTTTCCCACTGGCCCTCGCCGGTGAGTTCCAGAGATTTGATGCCGATTTTGGCGGCGGCTTCGCAGAACTGGTCGAGCGAAATGTTGTTCTTGTTCATCCAGCCGTTGTAGCACCAAAGGCACGCGGACTGCTTGAAACCGTATTTCTTCGCCTCGGCAAAAACGGACGGGATGGGCAGGGAGCCCGCCGCGGCCAACACGGCAAGCGATTTGAGGACGGTACGACGATTCATAAAAAACTCCTGATTTTTAAAGTGGGAATTAGGAATGAGGAAGGAGGAATTTTCCTCCTTGGGTTGATTTCTTCAAACTACCCGATTTTTGGAAAAACTTCAAGGGGGGCCCCGGTCATTTTACCTCTTTTTCCAAAATTTCTTCGCCCCGGAGGATGGTCACGCGGATCGGATCCTCGAAATCGATGAAATTCAGCTCAGAGTCCAGGTCGCTCAAGGACTGGACCAGGCGGCCGTTCACGTAGAGGATCAGGTCGTCCGCTTTCAGGTCCGCGCGGGCGGAGCGGGAGTCCGGCTGAACGAAGTCGATGAACGCCGGCGTCCGTGCGACCAGTTCCGGGACCATGACCAGCCCGAGCATTTCCAGCGTGACCGACTTTTCGGGCTTTGGTCTGTCGCTTGCTTCCGCCAGGGCCAACGCCGCGGTGGTCTGCGCCTCGCCGGACTGGATCTTCTGGATCCCCTCCTGCAAAACGTAAGCGGGAAGCGCGAAATTAAGCCAGCAGCCGGTCCGGGAGTTTTGCAGTTCTTTGCCGAGGATCCCGAGGAGGTTTTTGCCGTCGGCCGAGACGAGTGCGCCGCCCGCCGCGCCGGGATTGTTCGTCGTCACGTCCAGAATGTAAACCGGGCCGTGGTACCGCACGGCAAACGCGCGCCGCGAGGCATCCAGACGGGTCGTGCCGGAAATGACCCCCGCCTGGACCGAGACCGGCTCGTTCCCGATAGCGACGTTGAAAAGGTTGCTCAGCGCCAGTATCGGCGTCCCGTCCAGCGTCTGGTCTTTGGTTCGGGCCGCGGCCGCCGCCAGGTCGAAGAACGGGAACGGCGTGTTCCGCTCGATCTTCAATAGCGCGATCTCCAGGATCGGCTCGACGCCCAGAAGCTCGGCCGTGTAGCGGGAACCGTCCGAAAGAACGCAGTCGATCGTGTCGGTGTTCAAAACCGGGCTGAAAACGGTGGCGATCAGGCCGTCCGCCGAGATCAGGAAGCCGGACTGGTACTCCTCCATCTCGGCGAAGCCGCCGGCGCCATAGATCTTGACCATACGCGGCTGAAGCTCCGCCGTACTCTGCGCGAAACAGACGGAAGCGAGGAACAAAAAAATCAAAGGGAAAATTCTCATTTCAGTCAAAAACGAATCAAAAGGTCCTGCGGCGGTCCCTCCTGATTCGTCTCAAAATGGGTTAAGAAAAACGACCTTATTCGTCCAGCGGCACGATCCAGATGTTCCGGAAGCGGGTCGGATTTCCGTGGTCCTGGAGGAAGAGCGGAGCGAAACCGGTTTTTTTCTGGCGCTCCAGTTTCTGCTTAATGACGTCCGTCGGTTGGCGGCGTAAAGGAGTCCACTGGGAGCGCGGCTCCTCAAACTCAAACTCGTCCTGCACGAGGATCCCGTTCAGGTACGCGGTCATGCGGCCCTTTTCAACGATTTTGCCCGACTCATCCCGGCGCGGCGCGTGGTACGTCACGTCGTACGACTGCCACTCACCTCCACCGAGGCCCGCCAGCGTCTGCGGCGCGTTGAAAAGGTAAAATGCGCCGGCGTCGTGGCAGTTCACGTCGTGGGCGCCCTGGGAATTAATGACTTGCATCTCGTAAAGCCCGTGAATGTAAAGGCCCGAATTTCCGTCACGGCCCTTCGGCGTCTGAAATTCCACGTGGATCTGCGCGTCGCGGAAATCGACGTCGGAATGAACGTGGTTGATCCCGTTCTTTGCCGTGGAGATCAGCTCGTCGTTCTCGACCGCCCAGTTCGCGGGACCGCCGCTCATGTCGCAGAAGCGGTTCACGAAGTTCCCATCTGCGTCACGCCCGAGGAGCAGGATCCCGTTTTCCGGCATTTTGGCGAAATTCGGCTTCGGGACCGGCTTGCAGACCTCGTAGTGGGAGGAAACCATCAGGCCCTCCGCGGTCTGGACGTCCAGGTAAATGCGCAGCGGGTTTTTCGAGGCGATCTCCTGCGGGATCACGGCCGTCACGAGTTTCTTTTCGGGATCGACTGCCGCGGGGAGTTCCTGCCACTGGCGGACGGACCATTTTCCGTCGATGAACCCACCCAGGTCGGTCGAGAAGTGCAGTTTCGCGGTTTTGGCGGCCCCGGGGTTGGTCTTGATCGGGGCGGAAACCAGGATCGTCCCGTCCGCGGCGCGCTCCCATTTGAGCTGGCCGAGGCACGGAAGTTCCGGCCCGCCGCAAAGGGCCGAATTGATGTACGCCAGAACTTCCGGCGGATCGCCAGCCGGGCCGTGGCCGTGCGGCATGTGCACCTGAAGCCGGACGTCGGCGTTCTTCACCCGCGAGAAAGTGTCCCAGTGAATGTCGAGCGGGTACGCGAAATCATCGGTCCCGGCCACAAAAAAGACGCGGCATTTCGCCTTCCAGCAGTACCGAAGCGGGTCGAAAAAGTCGTTCCAATGCTGAACGCCCGGCCAGGGGATCGCTCCCATTCGCGGCGTCCACACGCTGTTTTTCTCGAGGTTCCCGCAGCCGTACACGGGGACGATCACCTGGAAACGATCATCGATCCCGCCGAGCATGGAGGTCAGGTAGCCGCCCCAGCTGATCCCGGTCGCGGCCGTGCGGTCCGGATCGACGTAAGGCAGAGAGTCGAGCAGCGAGTGCGCCCGCAAAATGTCCGCGATGGCGTGGTACGTCCACATTTCGCGGTAGTCTTTCTCTTCGAAGAAGCGGAATTTCGTGTCGTCGCTCTGATCCGGGCCGCCGTCTTCAAGCGGTTTTCGGGTGCCGTCGTCCAGGACTTCCATTCCGGCCAGATCCATCGCGATGGCCGCGTAGCCGCGTTTGGCCCAGCTTTCGGCCCAGGTCCGGAACGCAGTTCCGCCGCCGCCATGCACCAGAACGATCCCCGGGAAGGGACCGTCCCCATTGGGATGTGCGACGAACGCAAAGACGCGGGTCGGGTGGCCCTGGTACGGCTCGCCGGCGTACCAGACTTTCTGCACGACGATCGTTTCATCAGAGGGAAGATTTTCGCTCCACTGCGCCTCGGGGACTTTTTTGAGCGTTTCCAGGTCCCAAACCTCAGACGCTTCACGCGCCTGAAGGAATGGGACAAGCAAAAGAAGAAAAACAAATAAAAGGGGGGATCGTTTCATTTTTCAGTGATGAGTGGGCTGAATTTTAATTAACGTTTTTCAGCGGGCGCGGCGGACGTGAACCCCACGAAGCAGCATGAAGAACGTACCAAACGCGAGCATGATCCACGTTGCAGGTTCCGGAACGCCCAAACTTGCTGCGAGCACCATTCCATTACCCAAGCTCTCGATACTGTAAAACCACGACATAGAGGCCGGAAGCTCCGGAGAGATCGTCTGGAATGAGCTGAGGTCCAGATTGTTCATCGTGTTGTCCGTGCCGGAGAACAGGAAGTATGTCTCACCCTCCATGGGCGTGAAACCGTCCGCGAAAGCCATGTTGATCGTGTTGCTGCCTGTGAAATTCAGGTCGTTCTCGAACGTCAGGCCCGGTGCCGTCGTGCTTTCATCGCTGAGCGTCACGTTGATCGTCGAGCCGGAGACCTGGATCGGGTTCGAGGCGTCCGCGACCGTGATCCGTTTGGAAACGTCGTCGCTGATCTCGCCGGCGAGGACCAGCGTGCTGTTCTGGCCGACCTGGATCGAACCAAGCGTCGAGCCGAGTTTATTCGGGTCCACGGTGTAAGAGGCCGTGCCGTCGAAAATGACCGACCCGGTCCCGCCCAGCGAGTTAGAGATCGTCACGTCGCCCGAGCGGTTGAACTTCAGTTTGGCGTTCTGCGCCACAGTCACGTCGCCCGTGCCAAGCGTACCGGTGGAACCGTCGTACTCTTTGCCGTTGACGGTCCCGATCCAGCCGATGACCAGCGTGTCTTTGGCGTTCACTTTTGTTTCGCCGTACGTGTTGGTACCGGTCAGAATGACCGTTCCTGTTGGCGAGTTGGCATTTTTACCGGTTGAGTCAATCGTCAACGTGTAATTGCCACCGTCAATATTACCGGAAATCATTCCGTACACGCCTGTGTCCCCATGACGGGCACCGACGCTTGCGTCATCAAGGAGGTGTGTCGTTCCAGTGATGTTTGCCATGGAGGTCGCATTCGAATTTCCGCCTGCAAATCGGATCGCGCCGAAGCGTTCAGTGGCACCCCAGCCTGTCCCTGCAATGTAAACGTTTGCCTGTTTATAATCCGCCAGGTTCAGCAGCCAGAGCTGACCATTGTCTGCAGCGCCGATGTCGTATGCCGTATTCGTTCCGGGATCCCAGCGGTATTCGGAGCCGATGAGGAGTGTGCCGGTAAAATTGTTCTGGCTAAATCCCGGGAAGTTGGCCGATCCCGTGTTCGGGTTATTAATTTGAATCGTGCCGGCTCCGGTAGTGGTCGCGGAGAAAGCCTTTTTCGTCGTGAGTTTGGCCCCATCAGCGATCTCGACCGTACCTCCCGACAGAGCTGCGTTCGTGGTGTAATTTCCGCCGCCGTCGAAAATGATTCGGCCGCTGTTCGTGATCTCGTTGTTCAGCGTAACGTCACCTGACCGCATAAAGCGGAGTTTGGCGGAAGAACCGACCGTGACGGACCCGGTGCCGAGCGACCCCTGCGTTCCATCGTAGGCGACGCCGTTGAGCGTTCCCTGGTGACCGACCTGGAAAGTGGTGGCGTCCGCGAGGTTCAGGTTGACTTCGCTCGTACCCGTGAAGTAAAGAGTGCTTCCGTTGTAACTGTTCGCGACTTCCAGCGTGTAATCGCCGTCACCGTAGTTTTTCACGTCGGAGGCGATCAGAGCGACCGTCGCTCTGTCCGCGTGGAGCGTGACCCGGGTGTCGCCCATCAGGTAAATGTTACCATAGGTCGCCGCCATGTTGGTGACCGCAGGAAGCCCGCTCGCGTCGCCGTAATTCCCCGCAAAACGCAGCGCGCCACGGTATTCACTCGTGGACCAGCCGGTCCCTTTGAGGTACATGTCGCCGGAGTATTTCGCGGTGCCCTGGACCCAGATCTGGCCGAAATCCGTCGCGCCGAGGGAGTAGCCTTTGGAGGCCGTGTTCCAGTCTGCCGACAGATTGTAGCGGTAGCCGTCGGAAAAGACGTAAACTCCCGTAAAGTTGCTGATGGGGCGTGGATTTACGTCATTGTAGTAAAGGGTCGTTCGCGTGTTCGCCGACAAAATGTCGGTCTGATCCGAGTACCCGACCTGGTAGAAACCATCGCCGGAGACTGCGTGATCAAAGTCCCACGTGTTGGTGGTGGCGAAGTGACGGTTATTCACGAGCGTCGCGCCCTTGTTGACCGTCACCGAATTCAGACCAGCGTCGAACGAGCCGGTCTCGCCGAGTTTGTAGGTCGCGGTGCCGTCAAACACGACTTTCCCGTTTCCGGTGATCGCGTTGTTGACGGTCACTTCGCCGGAACGCTGAAATTTGAGCGTCGGCAGGTCATTGTTCACGTCGAAAACGGACGTAAGATTAATGGTCGGTGAAGCGATCGAGCCGGTGGAGCCGTCAAAGACGAACTGTTTGGAATTGTTTTGCTGGTACGTCTCGCCGCCGGCGCCGTCACCGACCCACTCCCAACCTTTGGCGGTGACGCTGCTGATGTAGCCGAGCTGGAGCGTGCCGGAACCGACGCGGATGGGGGCGATGAAGGAATCGCTGTCGGCCGTCAGGACCAAAATGCCGGTTTGGTCACTTGTTCCTGCTGTGGCCGCAGCGTATCTGCCGCGGTAAAGGAATTCGAACGCGGTGGTCAAAGCGCCTGTTTTAGGGTCGAGCAGCGAACTGTCGATCTTCAACTGGCCGGTGATGATGCCTTGAGCGTTAGGAGTCGCGGTCTGTACGCCGATAGTGGCGTCACCGAGGAAAGTGACGTCGCCCGTCAGGATCATCTGATTGGTGTTGTTCGTGGCTCCCTGGCCGAAACGCAGCGCGCCGCCCTGTTCCGAGTTGAAACCCGTGCCGAGGATGGAGACGTTGTTGCTCCAGTACGACGGGGAGGCGGTGTCGGTACTGAGGTAGAGCCACGCGCAGTTCGTATCGTTTTTGATGACGACATCATCACCATTGACGAAACTGCCTCCGTCGGGGGATGCCGGACGCTGGCCCGTTCCGTCATAGATCTGGACGCCACGCGCATCGGCGTGAGTCGTGAAAAGGGTGATTCCCACGAAAACCAGCAGGAAAGTGAAACTCAAAAGGCAGCTTGGACGTTTCATGATTCGTTGATTATAAAAAGGATGCGGTTCTGGAGCCGCTGACTTGAAATTCGTTAAAATTCGCTAAAAAAGGTGGATCACTCGAAAGTGACCTGGACGTTGCTCCCGTTGTACATACCGCCGTCGCGCCGGTTGGCAAGGCAGTAATGGACCTCAAACGAGATCGAATAGGAAATTTTGTGAACGCTTGCATCGCCGAAAACCATATTCGTCGAGCCGGCGTGGACGCTTCCAAAGGCCAGGTGGCGCTGGTATCCCGCACGGTCCTGGTAAATCAGATTGTTGCTTTGGCCGGCAATCGCGCCGCGGTAATTGTCGTTTCCGTGGCCAGCGTAGCCCGATTCATTGTCGGAGCCTTCCGAGCCGTCTTCGTAGCAGTTGGCGTTCATGCACTTTTCACCGATGAGGTACGTGTTGGACATGCCATCGCGGATCTCACCGTCCGTTACGGCACTCAGAGCGAAAATGAGCCCGGAGAAGAACTGCGAGGTGGAGGAGTTTTCGTTACGGACCGCGGTGTTGGTGACGGTCGTGACGTCCCCCTGGCTGAAGTAGTGGTCGTTGTTGGTGTTTTTGATTTCGGTTCCCATGCAGGCGGCGTAGTCGCTCTTGACGGTTTCTGTGACGGAGAGGGAACTCCCCTTTTTCGTCAGCGGGGCGCTCCCCTTGTGCGGGTAAACCTTGGGAGCGCGGCGTGACGGGCAGTACATGAAACTCAGCGGGGTCGCCAGACGGGTCTGGAGGGCAGTGCCATTGTCCGAGTCTCCGCTGCCGAGCTGGAAGAGGGCGTTTTGCTCCATGAACGGGAGCATGCTATACGTCCAGCCGCCGGGCTGATTCATTCCCAGGCCGTTTTCCGCAACGCCGGGATTTTTGTAGTTCCAGCCGCCGCTTGTGAAACACTTCATGGTGGAAAGATGGTTTTGCGCCCCCAGACCGTACTGCTTCAGATTGTTGGAACACTGCATATTGCGCGCCGCTTCACGAGCCTGCTGGACCGCCGGAAGCAAAAGTCCGACCAGCATCCCAATGATCGCGATGACGACAAGAAGCTCGACCAGTGTAAACCCCCGCCGGGTGTTGTGTGTTGGAACTCGGAACATACGAAACCTCCCCAAATCTAAAATATCATTTACTTTATTATACGTGAGTGAGGCCGTTTGTCAACGAAATTTTTCCGTAAAAAAGAAATTTTAAGAAAAAAAAGAGGAAAATTAAGAAAAATTTAATGGCCCCCTCATTGAGGGGGCTGGTTCGCGAAGCGAGACTGGAGGAGTTGGTGACCGTGCCGATCAACTTCCCCCGGCACTACGTGCCACACCCCTCAAGGAGGGAGGCTTTAAACGACGCTGGAAGCGTCGTCAAAGATTCGGAGGGCCGGCGTCCCGCCGGTCAAGTAAATAAAGATTTACCATCATCCCGCTTAGACTCCATATCAGCAAGAAATCGCAGACCGAAAAAGGCCTCGCTTTATCCGCGGGGCCTTATTCGGACGAGCTTTTTACAGGATTGGGCGCTTTAGGCGTGGATGAGGGAGCGCTCGGCTTGCGCCGAAGTTGACCGGCGAGGACGCTGGCCCTCCGGATTTTACGGTCTATACGTCACCGTGACCATCGCCTCTTTCACCTCGCCGTTGAGGACGATCCCCAGCCGGCGGGCGATTTTGTTCGCGGCAAAGTCCGCTTCGTACGTTCCCTCGGTCAGCGTCCAGTCGTTCGAGGGTTTTCCATCGACTGTGACTTCGATTTCCGCGCGGACGGCGTCGTCACCCTCACCGAAGATCACGGCATTCCCTTCACGCTTCCAGCTCTCGATCGTGACCAGCGCGGTCTCGAACTTCTGCGGCGAGGTGAATTTCACCGCGTCCTTGACCACGAACTGTACCTTGTCGCGGGAATACACGAATTCGCGCGTCAGCGCCTCAACTTCCGGAAGGTCGTAAGCCGCCGCGATGTCGATTTTGAGCGACTCGGTTTCTGGCGTCGAGGTGACGTCCAAAACCGTGGCTTTGTACTTCGCGCCGGATTTCTGGAGCTTGCCCGCCACGACCGGGACGTTGTGCCCCCACGAGTTCAAAACGTCGCTGACGTAGCGGTCACGGCTGAACGTCCGGCGAGTGTAAACCTCACCGCCGAGGTCGAGGGCCGGGAAGGTCCGGTGGTAAACCACGACGTACGAGCCCACGTCGTTGTGGTTGTGCGCCTCACCGTTCGAGCCGCCCTTCATGGCGCAGGCGAAGCCGTCGAGGGCCTTCACCGAGGCCGCGGTCTCTTTCGCGTTCTGGAGGTTCCCGAGTGCCGCTTTCCACCCTTCGGGCCGGTAGATCATGATCCCGGCCGAGTCGAACCACGTGCGGTTTCCGATGGCGGGGGTACCGCCGCCGACGGTCGCCATGCCGCGTTCACCTGCAGCGGGGAGCGGTGGCAGATTCGTGCCGAAAATCCCGAAATCGTTCAGATTGTGCGAGAAGACCGGGAGCGCGTAGTCGTAGCCGTCCAGGTGGAAGCCGTAGTACCGGTTCAGGAACGCGAGGAGGTACGGGCTCGGGCTCGCGTTCATCCCACAGTCGGCGAAACTCGGCGCGATGCCGGGCAGGATCGAGATCGTGAAGCCGTAAACGGCGACCGTGCGGAGCTTTTCCTGGTTCAGGATCTGGATTTTGCCGCTCGTAGCGCGGCGAACGGTCTCGGAGAGCCGAATGTGGTTTCCAAAGCCGTAGCACCAGTAACCCACGCCTTCCGTGCAGTAGCCGTCTGCCGTGTAGCCTTCGTTCGAGTTCTGGATGAACTTTTCCGCGGCGGCGAGGAACCACGCGCGTTCTTCTTTTGACTCAATGCCGGTCAATGCCGCGCCGGTGACTCCAGCCAGGCAGACCGCGTTCCAGTTGTTGACGTTGCGGACCCACCAGAATTTCGGCTGGCCGGTATTGATGTGCTGGCGGAACGGCACGAAGCAGCGGTCCTCAAGCTGGGCTTTCAGTTCCGCGCGGACCTCCGGCGAGAGTTTGTCGCCCAGAATGGCTCCGACCGTGGCGAGGTGCCACGCGGTCGCGCTGGAAGCCAGGTCGATGATCGTTTCCTTGCCGTAGAAGTCGTTCAGGCTGGAATCGTGGGCCGGGAGCGTCCAGCTTTTGTCGGCGAAATAGGCCCGCAGGTGCTCCTCGATGCGCGGGATGAAGCGGCCTTTGTTCTCGTAGCACTCGGCCAGAACGAGCCGGCCAAGCGGTGCGTTGCGTTTACCCAAGGCGTTCTGGTAGTGCGAGCGGTTCCCGTTCTGGCTGAACTCGAGGTAAAGCTCGTCGGGAATCTGCATGACAGGCGATTGCAGTTCCTTCTCGGCCTGACGGACGAGATTGGGACCTTGGGCCGCCATCACGCCGCCTTCCCAGAAGGCGCGGTCCTCAATGCCGGGCAGAACGCAGAAATGGTCCGAAAGCATCGGAGCGAGTTCCTTCGCGCGGGCGGTCAGAGCAGCATCCAGTTCAGGCCCTGACGGCATCGTGGACGCTTGATCCGCCGAAGCGGGAAGAATGAACAAAAGGATAAAAAGCAGACAAAGGGAAAATTGAATGGAATGTTTCATTTTGATTCTTTGGAAAGGTTGGAGTGAAGGGAGGACTGGAGAAAGTCCTCCCGAAAAAGTTTTGATCACCAAATGAAAGAAATGTCGTCGAAGTAGATCTTGATCACGTCGCCGTTTTCGTGGTTCGATTCGGAAATCGTCAGACGGACAGTACGCGGGATTCCGCCTTCTTTCGGCATGCCCTCGTAGCCGGCGTTTTCAAGCGGGACGTAGATCGTGTGCCACTCGCCCTGCTTTAACTCGGCCGGGCAGTTGAAGGCGTACGATCCCGGCTGGATCCCGACGTGGATCGGCGTTTTGTCGGGATTTTTCGTCCGGTTCGATTCGATGAACAGACGCAGGCGCATCCCCTTCACCGTGACGGGTTGGCCGCCGTTTTCGGCTTCCAGGTTTTTCCAGACTCCATCGGAAATGGATCCGCCCAGCGCAGGCCAGCCGGCCGGGTACATGTCTTTGTTTCCGGTGCCGTCGTGCGTTTTGTCGATTGTGATGGTCAAAAGCGCGAGTTTATCCGACTTCGCACCCGCGGGACGGTCGGCTCCCTCCACGACTTTGACTTCCGCTTCCTCCTCGGAACGGCCGCAGTTTTCCGGCGGGATCGGGGCGGTGCGAAGTGTGCCGTCCGCTTCCGCTTTCTTGCAGGCGGTCTGGAACGGGTCTTCGTACGGGATCACGCGCGGCTCGATGATGACCGACGGAGCGACCGCGTCCGGGTTCACCGGCGGGTACTCATAAAGGGCTACGATCTGCTTCGCCATCCGTTCACGGTATTCGTCAAAGCGCGGCGAATCCCAGAGGTCGCGGTTCAGGTACTTTTCCTTCACGATGATGGAGTCCCAAATCTCCTGGAGCAGGTCGCGGGACTTCTTGATCTCGGCGTTCAGTTTCTCGTTCTGCGAGCCTTCACGCTGAACGATCGCGTTTTCCAGAGTGTACAGGTAGCGCAGGTCGTAGATCCCTTCGCGGAAGCATTCCCAGTACGTTCCCATGATCATTTCGCCGGTTTCGGGGTGGAAAATGTTCGCGCCGCCGGAGCTCTCAAGGTTGAAATGGTCGGGGTTCCGGTTGCGCCAGATCCACGGGAGCAGGAAGTCGAAACCGCTGCGCCACATACCGAAGCCGTACGTCATACGGCCGCCCTTGCACATGATCACCATGTCCTTGCGCTCGTATGAGTTATGGTTCGGGTAACACCAGTATTCCTGCTTGTGCCGCGTCTGGATCTCGTCGTAAAGCGGCAAATAGACCTGGCTCGCGAAAATGTCGATGCAGGAATCGTAGTCGGGGAAGGCCGGGTTCATCGGTTCCATCGTCGTGTAGGTGGTCAGACCCGCATCGTGGAACGCTTTGTAAACGCCCGTTCCGAATTCGGTGGAGTCCGGGGCGATCTCATCCAGCGGGCCGAAAACCATCTTGGGCGTGCCTTCCGGCAGTGCGTCCACTTTTTTCTTCAGCTTTTGGCAGAGGTCGGCGAGGTACGGCCAGAATTCCGGGCGCGGCATTTGCTCGACGTGAATGTGCTTCCCGAATTTGCCGCCGAATTTGGAGGACGCGAGCCAAGTAGCGCCGCCGCCAATGACCGGAATGGGTCCTTCCATCCCGTTTTTCTTCATCAGGCCGAGCCAGAAATCCAGTTCCGGGAAGATAAACGGGTCGTCGTCATTTCCGGAATAATTCACGACATAGACCGGGCTGCGGGTGAAACCGTAGTCGCGCATCGTGGCGAACTCGCGTTCCATCGCTTCTTTATCCCACGTCCCGTCCGCTTTTCTCGGAGCGTAGTAGTACGCGCCGTAGTGTTTCTTCGGGTCTTTCAGAAGGTCGAAGCCGAGGACTTTCAGTTCGACCGGGACGTTCACGGATTTGCCCGAATCATCGACCGAAACGGTCACGTTCCCGGCATAAACGCCCGGTTTCGTCCCCTTCGGGACTTTGAACGTGATGAAGTACCGCTGAGGTTCGAGCGCCGGCGCGTCCGTGACCGTCACGTCCTGCATGTATTCGGGCAGAACGCGGTACTGCTTCGTCTTGGAGGAGTACTGCGGGTAGCGAATGTCGCGGTAGGTCACCAGGCGGATTTGAATGTTTTCCGGCGGAAAGATCGCGGCGGGATCGTTCTGCAGTGCGAATTTCCCGGCGTTGACGCGCAGGCCCTTGAGGTCCTGAAGCGGGTAAACCGCGAAATTCAGCGTCTGGAACTGGTCACCAGCGGCGAAAAACGCCAGCTTCTCGAAACGTTCATCCGCGCCAGGGCGGGATTCCGGGTACACGGCATCGACCAGCGGACGAGTGAAAAGAGCAAATCCCTGCGCCTTTTCGGTGTCGGTCGGGACGAATTCGGGGCGCCATTCCTGGAACGGGATGCGCGTCCAGTCCTCCGGGGCGGAGTCGGACGGCGGAACCGCCCGGCGCTCCTGGGCGAATGCGCTCACGGCACAAAACGCGAGCAAAAAAGTCAGAATTCTGAGTGATTTCAGGTGGGTCATGGGAAGTCCTTTTCCTAAAAAAGATGAAAGGGGGAAACAATTAATGAATTTTGATTTGTAAATCGTCGCCGATGAAATAGGAAATTCCGGGTTTGAATTCCATTCGGTCGGAGAGCTGGATCGGGTCGCCGAGATAATTGTACGCTTCGGTAACGGTCCCGGCGAGGATCTTCACGCCGTACTCGCGCGGAAGGCCCGGCGTCCAGACTGCGTAACCGGTTTTTCCGTCGGGGCGTTTCCACGAAAGGACGCAAAGGCGGTTTTCGTCCTGGAAAAGTTCGCCCGGAAGGTCCACCGACCCGGCGGGACGCGCTGCGGTCAGCGTCTTGTACGCGATGTAGCCGGATTTCGGGCTCAGGTCGCGGTGGGTGATCCCGAAATGCGACTCGGGGTCCACGTCATCTCGCTCGGGCGCCTGGAACTCGTAGCAGAAGTAACGCTCCACGCCGTTGGAAAGCGCGAGCAGAATGGCCTGGCTGAGGAAGATCCCCTGGTTTTCCGGCACGCACCGGTTGGTGTTCGCGAAGGAGTCGCCCATGACGGCGCTCACGACGATTTTCCCCTTCCAGTCGCTTCCGAAGTGGTAAATCGCGGCGGCCGGAGCGTCGAAGACCGCGTCTTTCTTCGGGCCGTCCGTCCATTTCGTGTCGGTCGGGATGAAAAGCGGCTCGAACGAGTCGCCCTCTTTCAGTTTGGCGTCCGTGAAGAAACGTCCCCCTGGCGTCCTGGCAATCGGGTACGCGGCCAGAGCTTCCGCCGCGCCCGGGGCGAACGTCAGATCGGTCTTTTCCGGCGTGCCTTTTTGCGTCCACCACGCGATCCAGTGGACGCGGAACGAGTTGGCGAGCTGAATGTTCGAGTACGGATTTTTGGCCCGGTCCCAAATGCCCGCTTCGGTCGGCTCCATGGCGTAGTAGAACGGCACGCCGCCCGTGAGGATCAGCGTCCCGCCGTCACGCACATACGCGCGCAGATCATCCGCCAGCGGGGTCGGAAAATCCTCACCTGGCGGCAAAATCAGAACCGGGCAGGTTTTCGGGTCCAGCCCCTTGAGCATGGGGAGCGTGAGCGTTTCCACCTGCGAGCCGGCCGGGAGGAGGTTTTTCCACGTCGGCGCGTCGATCCCGAAGGACGGTGGGTAATTCCCGTCGCACACGACGCAGATCGGGCCGTTTACGCCGTCCGGGAAGCACTTTTTCAGCGCGCCTCCCAGAAACGCCTTGAGACTTTTCCCCAAAACCGGGGGCGTGGCCCAACCCATTTCCGTGATCCAGCACGGTTTGTCCGCGCCGGTGTACTGGATCGTCAGATCGTGGAACTTCTGAATGTCGCCGAGGAACTTTTGCACGGCCGAAAAGGACGTCAGCCCGCCACGGTACGGGTGAATATTAATGACGTCGAAGTACTTCCCGGCGCCGGCTTTCAGCGACTTTTCGTAATACTCGACCGGAACGCCCGCCAGACCACCATAGACGACGATCAGAGCCGGGTCGATTTTCTTGATCTCCTCGTACGTGATTTTGAGGAACTGCGCGTAATCCTCTGCGTTTGGCTCAACCTTCCAGAAACCTTTGAGGTTTTCTTCGTTCCAGACCTCCCAGCAGCGGATGCGGTCTTTGTAGCGCGTCACGACCTGACGCACGTACTCGAGCCACTCTTTCGGGTGTTCATGGGATGGGGTGGCCCAAGCGGTCGTGTAGTCGAGAATGGGGAGGATCGTGATCCCGTGCTTCTCCGCCTGGTCCAGCAAGTAGTCCAAATGCTCGAAGTGCCACGTTCCCTGGGGATGCTCGATCCCGGACCACGAGAAGTCGGCGCGGGCCCACGTGATCCCCGCCTCGCGCATCTTGATCAGGTTGGTGGGGATAAGTTGGTGTTCCTCTCCGCCGGCCAAATGGGCGCAGGTCCCGTACGGGTCCGACGCGATGCTTTTCGCGCAGATCGGGAGGCAAAGGAGCGGGAAAATCAGAAAAAAGCGAAGGAAATGGTTCATGGTCATGGATCAGATGAAGAAAGGAGGGGGGGGGAAGGGGGAATAAAAAAATCCATTGGCTAAACACTTTACCAGTCCCGCCTCAAAGCGTGATTTAAACACGGATTTTCACGGATTTAATGGATTCAAAGGATTTTTCAGGAAAGATTTTTCCTTTTTTCTTTAAAAATCTGTGTAAATCCTTTTAATCCGTGAAAATCCGTGTTTAAATGGAGTTTTGAAGCGGAATTCGTTTCGTGTTTTATTGGTTTACTTCCGGCGGAGCAGGCCCAGACCTGCGAACAGGAGCAGGGCGAGTGCCCACGTGGCAGGTTCCGGAACTTCCGAGCCGGTAATCGCGAAATTGTCAAAGCCGACGTACGCGTTTGTACCTACGGCAAACAGCGAGGCGACCACACCATTGGGGTCCCAGTCCGTCGAGAACGTGTACTCGTTTGAGTCCAGTTTCAGCGTGAAGTCCGTGCCGGTATCGGTCGCTTCCGCGCTCATGAGCATCTGCGTCTGGAAGAAGTCACCCAGGTACAGGTCCGCGGAATTCCCGGTGATCGTGATGGGCGTTCCGTCTTTTTCGATGCCCGTCACGGTGAGACCTTCCCACGCGAGCGCCCAGTTGCCGTCATCCCGCTGGGAGACCGTGACGTATTCCTGGCCGTTGAGGGACGTGAGTTTCAGTCCGCCTTCCGTGTTGGGGGAGGAGAAATCCATGGAGTCACGCACTACCGCGACCTGCAGATCGTTTAGCGCGTATTTCTCGTGCCACTGAACGTCGGCTGTATCCGTAATACCCAACAAACCGAGATTTTTGACGATACTGGTGGCAGGGGCAACGGAATAATTGGTTTCGGTCTTTTGCGTGAAAGCAGAACCCGAACCGGTTTTGTTCCAGCCATCGAGGGAACCATCCGAGAAATCGCACGTGATGGGCACTTCCGTTTGGGGGGCCCCTGGGCGGATCAACTGCGCCGAGTCGAACAGGACGTTTACGTAACCCACACCGTTTGTGTCGTTTGTTCCCCAGCTCTGGCCGTTGATGATGAGGGAAACGTCACTTCCCATAGTGCTTGTGGCCGTTCCGACCAGTTTCCCGTCGGCGTACATCCAGATGTTGGTTCCGTCATACTTCATGGTCATATTATGGAACCCCTTGTCGTCGGTGTTCCCAAAGGAAAACCCCTGGTTTGTTCCTCCGTCCACATTGTAGGACCATCTATTTCCGCCTTCCGTATTTTGGGCGAAATGGACGTAGTGGCTTGTGTCCTTGAAAAGCCAAATAGCGGAACGCGCGTCTCGATTGGAATTATCCATGAGGACACGGTCCACGCTGAAAATGAGCGGATTTTCCGGGGTGGCATTGTAGGTCCCGGCGCTCTGAAGGGCTGCGCCGCTCCAGTGGGCGGACGTGCTACTCCCGAACGTGCCGTTGATTTTCAGCAGGCTGTTGGTCGTGCCGTAATCGGAAGCGCCGACGATGGACGCTTCAATGTTGGAAACATAGGATCCCCCGCGGTTTTCAAGGCCCATTTCTTTTACGTTCCAGGTGATCGCGCCGTCCCCCTGCGTCCAGGTTTGACCTTTCGTCAGGGTTTGGGACGTGGTGTTAAAATCAGAAAGATTGGTGATTTTCCCATTGCTGGCGGCCTGCTGGGCGGCGCGCTTTGCCGCCATCGGTTCAGACAGGCTGATCCGGTAAGCCTCCTGGATCTGCGCGGTAGTCAGCGCGGAATTGTGGACCGCCACCTGGTCGATCGAGCCGGGCCAGGCTTCGTTCGTGGCCGAATTACCGCCGATTTTCAGGGCAACGGAGTTCAAAGCCGCATTCGGGATGGTACCGGAAGCCTTTTGGACTCCATTGACGTAAGTCGTGAGCTTATTTCCAGCCTTGGTGATCGTAAAGAACTGCCATTCATCGGCATTCGTAGAAAGCCCTGTACTAACGCCGACGCTTGCTCCTCCATTCTTGTAATTATAGTACTGGGCTGAGCCAGTCATCACTTTGAAAAAGTTATGCTCTTGGGTGTCTGAACTCGAGTTTCTGTCACCGATAATAACCGAGTTTCCATAGCCGCTGCTGTACGCAGACCCCACTTTGACCCACAGGGAATACGTGAAATCGGAAGCCATTTCCGTTGAGGTCGGATCATTCCCGAGCGTGGGGATCGATCCAAGAGAAATGTTCGCGCCCTTATTCGCTGCAGAAGGCGTGAACTGCCAGACGTAAGACTGACGCTTCTCGTCGTACACGCGGGTGGCGTAGGTGCCGGTGGTATCGGCGACGTTCAACGTGCCGTCCGTCAATCCGGTCCAGAATCCCGAGGAGTCCGTGCCGGCGGTTTTTTCAAGCCCGGTCATGCCGTCAAAATTCCACACGGCAACCAGTTCCGCGCGGGCGGTCATCAGGAAAGTGAATGTGAACAGGATCACAAGGGCAAACTTTTTCATGAAAAAGTTCCTTTTAAAAATCAAATCAGGTTAAGTCATTAATTCTTATTATATTCTGGCCCCCGGGTTTGTCAAGGAAATATTGGCAAAAAAACCTGAAAAAAGTCGAAATTGAGAAAAAAGAAAGACGAACGTGTTCCTCGCCGCTGGCCCAATGAACGCGCCCGGAATGATCGAACCGACGAAGAAAGGGAAGGGGGAGAGAGTATTTTCTCAAGGCTCATTTCCCCAAACGACGGAGAAACGAGCCTTGAGCCAAGAGCTTTTTTGAAATTTACTTCTTCCGGCGGATCAGGCCCAGACCTGCGAACAGGAGCAGGGCGAGTGCCCACGCGGCCGGTTCCGGAACTTCCGAGCCGGAAACCGCGAAATCGTCAAAGCCGATGTAGGCGTTCGTGCCCAGAGCATACAGCGAGGTGTACACTCCAGAGGGGTCCCAGTTCGTCGAGAACGTGTACTCGTTCGAGTCAAGACTCAGAGTGAAGTCGGTGCCGGAATCGGTCGCTTCCGCGCTCACGACCATTTGAGTCTGGAAGAAGTCACCCAGGTACAGATCAGCGGAATTCCCGGTGATCGTGATGGGCGTTCCGTCTTTTTCGATGCCCGTCACGGTGAGACCTTCCCAGGCGAGAGCCCAGTTACCGTCATCCCGCTGGGAGACCGTGATATATTCCTGACCGTTGAGGGACGCAATTTTCAGCCCGCCTTCGGTCTGGGGGGAGGAAAAATCGAAGGAGTCACGCACCACCGCGGCTTGCAGCCCGTTCAGGTCGTATTTCGTGGGCCACTGTGCGTCAGCCGTTCCATTGATGCTCAGTTTCCCGGTGTTCGTGGTGTTCATCTTCGTGGAAGCCGTGCCGGAGCCAGTTACATTCCAGCCGTTGGTGGTACCGTCGGAGAAATCGCACACGACCGGCACTGCCGTCTGGGCGGCCACTGGACGAATGACCTGCGCCGAGTCGAACAGAACGTTCACGTAACCCTGAGCCGTTGCGCTGTTCGAGCCCCAGCTCTGGCCGTTGATGATGAGATAAACGTCTTTGCCCAAGGTGGAACTGCTCGTCTTTCCGACCAGTTTGCCGTCGGCGTACATCCAGATGTTGGTTCCGTCGTACTTCAGCGCCATGTTGTGGAAACCGAGGTCGTCATCATAGTTAAAGGAACTTCCGCCGCCGGTGCTGTCCACGTTGTAGGTCCAGCGGTTCTGGTTTTCCGTGTTCTGTGAGAAATGAATATAATGGTCGGTGTCCTTCATGAGCCAGATGCTGGAACGCGCGTTGGTGGTGGAAAAATCGAGGCTGAGACGGTCCACGCTGAAAATGAGCGGATTTTCCGGCGTGGCTTCGTAAGTCGAGGCGCTCTGGAGACCCACGCCGGTCCAGTGATACGACGTGCTTTCGCCGAACGTGCCGGAGATTTTCAGCACGTTATTGGTCGTGCCGTACTCTTCCCCTCCGACGATGGCCCCTTCGATGTTGGAATGCCACGCGCCGCTGCGGTTTTCAAGGCCGAACTCTTTCACGTTCCACGTGATCGCGCCGTCACCCTGCGTCCAGGTTTGGCCTTTCGTCAGGGGTTGGGAATTGGTGTTGAAATCGGAAAGATTCGTGATTTTCCCGTTGCCGGCGGCCACCTGACCCGCCCGTTTGAGCGCCGTCGGTTCGGACAGGCTGATATTGTAAGCGTCTTTGACCTGCGCCGCCGTCAGCGCGCTGTTGTGGACCGCCACCTGGTCAAGCGAGCCGGGCCAGTTTTCGGCAGAGGTGGCTTCGCCGCCAAGTTTCAGTTCCAAAGAATCCAGTACAACGCCAGTCACGTTCGTGTTGGCGACTGCTTTTCCATTGAGATAAGTCTGAATCGTCGGACCTTGCTTGGTAACCGTCAGGTGCTGCCAGGCGTCTGTGCTGGTATTGAGGCCGGTGTTCGCACGTTTGATGTCGTCCACCGAGGCTGAATGGACATACTCAAGCCCGGATGGGGTGACTTTGAAAAAGTTGTAAGGGGAAACCCCATTATTACGATCACCAAAAATAAGCGTCGTTCCATACCCGCTGTTATAGATGGAAGTGTCGAATTTGACCCACATGGAGATCGTAAAGTCCGAGGCCATATTCTCCTGCCCCTCTTCAAGGTTCCCGAGAGTGGGGATCATACCGAGTTTAATAAAGCCGCCTTTGCTGTTTGATTCCGGCGTGAACTTCCAGACGCTGGATTGGCGTGTGCTGTCAAAAACACGGGTGACGAATGAATCGTTATTATCAGCGACATAACGAGTGCCATCCGTCAATTCATTCCAAAAACCGGTGGAATCGGTCCCGGCGGTCTTTTCCAGCCCGGTTTCACCGTCAAAATTCCATACCGCGACCAGTTCGGCGCGGGCGCTCATGATGAAAGTAAACGTAAACAGTATTACAAGGGTGAGCTTTTTCATGAAAAAGTTCCTTTTCGAAATGAACAAAACAAATGTCGTAACAGTAATTATATTTGAGAGGCTTGGTTTGTCAAGAAAATTTTTCCAAAAAAGTCAAAAAAAGTCGAAATTCAAGAAAAAATAACAGCTTGACGATTAAGAATCAGGAATAAAGGGCAGCAAATTCACCCTAAACGAACTTAATAGAACCGCTGAAATTGGATTCAGAAATATGAAACACACCGCACCACCCGAAGGCGTACTTCTCCTTAAACGTAAAGGTCACAAAGAACATCATCGTAAAAAAACGGTTCATTTCCGGTACTGGTTTTGGAGTATTTTGTTGCTTACCATAATATGTGGTTCCAGTTATCTTGGAATGGAGTATTATCTGAAACAGACAAGCACTGTACGGATACGCGAAGAAGTAATCGACAGCATGCAAGCCATTGTCGCGGCACTGGACGAATACCACCGTGTGAATAAAGCATACCCGCCAGCGTACACTAAGGACAAAGCAGGAAACAAGTTACTGAGCTGGCGCGTGCTCATTCTTCCCTATTTCCTTGATGGTAACGGTAACCCCAAATATCAGGAACTCTACGACTCGTTTAACCTGAACCAGCCGTGGGATGGAGCTGATAACAAGGGCCTGCTCTCAAAAATGCCGCACGAGTATCGTTCACCAATGAGTCATCACAGTATTAATGATGAAAACGCGAACTACCTGACGAATTATCTGGCGGTTGTGGGAGAGGATACTGTATTCCCGACCGATCTTGCATCGGTCAGCAAAGCGCGAATCACTGACCCGCTTGAGAGTACTGTGGCAGTCATTGAGACCTCGGACGAGGACGCGGTTTACTGGACGAAACCGGATGATTTCGAGTTTGACCCACTTAACCCGGATACCGCTGAGCCAGGTACATTTCAGAATATGCTCGTTTGCGGAATGTGTGACGGCCAGGTAAAAATCTTCCCCATTTCAGGCGCGGCAGCAGATCTTTTCAAAACACGTCCACGGCTCTCGACAGAAGAACTGCGTGAGAGGAATCCATGGACAAAGCTCTTCGTGCGAAACAATGACTCGCCGGAACTGATAAAGGAAGAAACCCCGCAAGAAAATAAAGAACCCGCAGAGGTGCAGGAAGAATACCGCCCCGGCGGAGGAAAATGATTGCCGCAGGTTAAAAATCGGGAGTAACGAAGGCATTACTCCCGTATTTTTATTTACTTCTGAATCGTAACCACGCCATTTTCTACCGAAATGACCGTCCCGTCGATCGATGCGTGAATGGAAGCGCCGAGCTGTGGTTTACCGTCTTTCACGGCTGGAACTCCCAGCACGTCGCCGCTCTTGACCCAATCGCCCGGTTTGACCACGCACTCGCAAGGCGCGCCGATGTGCTGGCGCAGAGGAATGGCGACCATTGTGATATTCATCATCTGCGCAGAGATCTGCTCGTCCCAGTCGGCGTGAACATCGTAGTCCGTGAGCCCCAGACGGCGTACCAGGCGCGGAATCGGCGTCTGGCGGTTCTTCATGTGCAGGTCGGCCCGATTTCTGTGGAACGTCGGCTCGGTCCACTTCTGACCCGATTCGGCCCACTTGCGGCGGTTCGCCTGCATGACGTTCCGCGGGTCCAGACCCTCCGGGCACGAGCACCGTGAGCAGAGGTTACACCCGCTGCAGAACTGCGTGCCGGGGACCAGAACGTCCGCCCCGAAGAGCAGGCTTCGCATGGCTTTATGCGGCTCGACCGGATGCCCGAGCAGATTTCGCGGGCACATTTCCGAGCAGTGACTGCACTGGTCGCAGCCCGATTTCGCAATTCGGGTGATCGATGTCCACGGACGGCTCATGCTCACGACGAGTGGGTGGTCCTGTGGCAGAAGAATGATCCCGCCGGTGGTTTTGGTCACGTGGGCGTTCGTCGGGTTGCTCTCCAGGTAACCCATCATCGGGCCGCCGACGAGACAGGCGGGGGAGTCGATCGTGCTGCCGCCAGCCGCCTCGATGCACTCCGCCAGCGTGACCCCGAGCGGGACGCGGATCGAAACCGGCTTGGCCACGCAGCCCGTCACAGTGAGGAATTTGCTCGTGACCGGTTCATCCTGTACGGCTCCCGCGACGTTCAGGGCCGTTTCGACGTTCATCACGACCGCGCCGACCTGGATCGGGATCCCTCCCGGCGGAATGACCCGACCGAGGGTTTCGTACACGAGGATGAACTCATCGCCGGCCGGGTACACGTCGTCCAGCGGGCAAATTTCCATCGACTCCGTGAGGAATGGCGTGAGATGATCGATCAGATCGGCGTACTTGCGCTTGATCCCAATGACGACGCGCCCAGCCCCGACCAGTCCGCGAGCGGCGTCCAGCCCGGCGACGACTTGCCTGGGAAAATGCCGCAGGATCTCTTTGTCTTTGTGCAGAAGCGGCTCACATTCAGCGGCATTGCAGACCACTGTGTCGGCTTTCGCGTTAAGTTTCACGTGGGTAGGAAACCCGGCGCCGCCGGCTCCCACGACACCCGCGCGGGAAATTTGTTCTTGAGTAAACATTGGTGAAATTTTAGGGTATTATGGTTACGAAAGTTCGAGATTTTCAATAGTGCGGAGGTTTTTCCTGCTGTGGATTGAACGGGTCGCGCAGAGCCTCACGCAAACGGCGGACCTCTTCTTCGAGCTGACGGTTTGCCTGTTCGAGTTTTCGGACGCGCCGTTCCAGTTCAAATTCGGTTTCGCTGATGGAATCGTTCGCGTGTTCGTAAAAGGCGAGACGCTCTTCAAGCGCCTGGATCCGGTTTTCCAGGTCAGCGGGACGGTCGTTTTTTTCTGGTTTCATGGGAACTTCTGGAAAAATGCGAAAAACCGAAGATGAAAGGATTATATTTTCACTTCTCTTCAACCTATCGGGAAAGTTTTTCGGTGACTTTGGGATTTTCGTGAATTTTACAATAAAAACGCCTTAAATCAATCACCCTTTCTTTTCATCCTCTTGACAGACGTACAAAAAAAAGTATAATATAGGCTTTGAGCGGAAGAGTAGTCCGCCGAAACAAACCCCCTTTTTTCAGGAAAGTGTGTACCATGAAAACTGCTTATGAAGTGTTGAAGGATTCCGGCAAGCTGGAAAGAAACGTGATTGCGGCCAAAGTAAACGGTGAAGTCGTCGATCTCACGACTCCCGTCGAGGAAACGGCGGAAGCGACCGTGACCCCTTTGACGTTCGATGACGATGAAGGCAAAAAGGTTTTCTGGCACACCAGTTCCCACGTTCTGGCTGCGGCCGTGAAACGCCTGTACCCCGACGTCAAACTGACGATCGGCCCCGCGATTGAAGCCGGCTTCTACTACGATTTCGACGCGCCGACCGGGTTCACCGAGGAAATGCTCAAGGCAATCGAGAAGGAAATGCAGAAAATCGTCCACGAAAACGCGAAAGAGGAGCGTTTCACCCTTCCGCGCGCCGAGGCGATTGCCCTGATGACCGAGCGGGACGAGCCGTGGAAAGTCAAGCTCATCGAGCGCATCCCGGAGGGCGAGGAGATCTCGTTTTACCGCCAGGGTGAATTCGTGGACCTCTGCGCCGGCCCGCACCTCTTTGCGACTGGGATGGTCAAGGCGGTCAAACTGACGCAGACCTCCGGCGCCTACTGGGAAGGAAACGCCCAGAACACGATGCTCCACCGCATTTACGGCATTTCGTTCCCGGCCAAGGACCAGCTCAACGCCTACCTCGCCCAGCAGGAAGAAGCCCGCAAACGCGACCACAACAAATTGGGCCGTGAGATGGAACTCTTCACCACCGTCGATTACATCGGGCAGGGCCTTCCGATCATGTTACCCAAGGGGGCGCGCATGATCCAGCTCCTCCAGCGTTTCGTCGAGGATGAGGAGCAGAAGCGCGGCTGGCAGCTCACCAAAACGCCGTTCATGGCCAAGAGCGACCTTTACAAAATTTCCGGCCACTGGGACCACTACAAGGACGGGATGTTCGTCCTCGGTGACGAGGAAAAGGACGACGAGGTTTTCGCCCTGCGCCCGATGACGTGCCCGTTCCAGTACCAGGCGTACCTGAATCGCGCCCGGTCGTACCGCGATCTGCCTCTGCGCTACAACGAAACCTCGACCCTCTTCCGGAACGAGGCCAGCGGCGAGATGCACGGCCTGATCCGCGTCCGCCAGTTCACGATCTCGGAAGGTCACCTGATGTGCACGCCCTCGCAGCTCGAAGACGAATTCCGCGGCTGCCTGGAGCTGGCGATCTTCATGCTGAAAACGGTCGGCCTGTACGAGGACGTTTCCTACCGGTTCTCCCAGTGGGACCCGAACGACCGCGCGAAGTACATCGGCACGGCGGAACAGTGGAACGAAGCGCAGGACACGATGAAGACCATCCTCGACGATTTGGGGATCAACTACAAAGTCGGGATCGGCGAGGCGGCGTTCTACGGCCCGAAACTCGACATTCAGATCCGGAACGTCTGGGGCAAAGAGGACACGCTCATCACGATCCAGATCGACCAGATGTTGGCCGAGAAGTTCGGGATGGAGTACGTGGACGTGGACGGGACGAAGAAGAACCCGTACATCATCCACCGCACGTCGATCGGGTGTTATGAACGCACGCTGGCGCTTCTGATCGAGAAATACGCCGGTGATTTCCCGCTTTGGCTCGCGCCGGAGCAGGTGCGTGTTCTGCCGGTCACCGACAAACACAATGATTATGCTCAGAGCGTCTGCGAAACATTGAAAGCCGCGGGGTTGCGTGCCGAGGCCGATTTCCGCAACGAGAAAATCGGTTACAAGATCCGCCAGGCGGAACTCGCGAAAGTGCCGTATATGCTGGTCGTCGGCGAGAAAGAAACGGAAAGCGGAACCGTCGCGGTTCGCTGCCGAAAGCCGAAAGACAAAGCGAAAGAAGGGACCATGACCCAGGAAGATTTTCTCAAAATGGCCGTTGAGGAAGTCAGAACGAAAGAAAAATAATTAGGATGGTCAAGATTCGGAGGGCCGGCGTCCTCGCCGGTCAATTTAAAACAAAAGAGAGGGCCTAGTTTTTCGTGGGCCCTCGCTTTTTTGTTTTAACTAATTATTTCTCCAACCGGGCGATCGCTTCTTCGACTGCCGCGAGCTGGGCTTTCAGGTCCGCCAGAGACGCGCGCTCGGCGTCCACGACTTTGGCCGGGGCTTTCGAGGTGAACGCCTCGTTCGAGAGTTTCTTCTCTTTGCCGGTGATGAACCCGATCAGCTTGTCACGCTGGGTGCGGTTCTTCTTCAGCTCGGCCTCGACGTCGATCAGACCCTCCAGATTCACGCCAAGCTCCCAGTTCGCGCCGGTCGCGTTCGACGAAAGGGCCGGCATCGCGGCGTTCGGACCGCAGTCCGCGAGCGTCGCCTGAGCCATCGAGCTGAAGTACGGCTTCATCGGGAGCAGCAGCGCGGCCACTTCGTCCGTGCATTTGACCACGAATTGAACGTCCTGTTTGACCGGAACATTCTGGCGCGAGCGAATTTCACGCACGGCTTTCAGAACGTCCTGGAAAACGACGAACTGCTCTTCGATCGTCGGATTGATGCGTCCCGCAAAATCGACGAACCACGGCGCGCGGACGATGCTTTCCGGCTGCTCGCGGGCGAGATCCTCGGCGGTCAGCCCGCGCTTCGGGGCCACTTTCGCCATCAGGTGCCAGACTTCCTCCGTGATGAGCGGAATGACCGGGTGCCAGAGCTTCAGCAGCGAGTCGAGCACGTACGCCACGACCCGTTTCGCGGTCGCCTTGAGTTCCGGCGTCTGGAGGCGGTACTTCACGATCTCGATGTAGTTCGAGCAGAACTCGTCCCACGTGAAGTCGTAGAGCGTCCGGACGCACGTCGCGTAATCGTACCGTTCCAGCCCCTCGGTGAACATTTTGGCCATCGTGCAGAGCCGGCTCAGGATCCAGCGGTCTTCCATGAAGAGTTCCGAATCGGCGATCGGCTGAAGCGTGTAATCCGGTTTGGAAACTTCATCGAGGTCTTCCATCAGGTACATCATCACGAAGCGTGAGGCGTTCCAGAGTTTATTGCAGAAGTTGCGGCCCATCTCGAAGCGCTCGGAAATGACCGTACCGCGCGGCAGGGCGACGTCCTCCTCTTTTTTGGCCCACTGGGTCGAGAAGAACTGCTTGCATTTCGGGCATTTCACACGCGGACGAATGCGGTTTTCTTTCGTCTGTTCGACTTTTTCGCCGCAGTATGGGCACTCGAAATCGACCGGAAGACGCACGTCCTGCGAGTCGGTCGAAAGCCACGCGACGCCCAGACGAAGCGCGTCAGCGCCGTATTTCTGGATCACGTCGATCGGGTCGATGCCGTTTCCTTTCGACTTGCTCATCGTTTCCCCGTATTTGTCGAGGATCTTCGGGTGGATGAAGACGTTCGGGAACGGAATGTCGCCGCAGTTCTGCAGACCGGCGAGCACCATGCGGGCGACCCAAAGCGTGATGATGTCGCGGCTCGTGATCAGGACGCTCGTCGGGTAGTAGTATTTCAGGTCTTCGGACTGCTCCGGCCAGCCAAGCGTCGAGTGCGGCCAAAGCGAGGAACTGAACCACGTGTCGAGCACATCGTCGTCCTGGACGAGCGTGTAGCCCGGGATCACGTCGGCGTTCATTTCCCCTTCGCGCAGGCAGATCCACCACTCTTTTCCTTCTTCGTCCCAGGTCCATTTGATGTCGGAGCGGCCGGCAAAAGCCGCGGCCAGTTCCGCCTCGGTGGGCATTTTGTCGGAGCCGTCCACCGCGCGGACGTACCAGATCGGAATGCGATGGCCCCACCAGAGCTGACGACCAATCGGCCAGTCGCGCTTTTCGGAGAGCCAGTCGAGGTACGTTCTGGCGTAGCGTTCCGGGAAGATCTTCACGCGGCCGTCCGTCACGGCGTCCATCGCGCTCTGGGCCAGATCGGCCATGCGGACGAACCACTGGTCGTTCAGGAACGGCTCGATGATGGTTTTGGAACGGTCGCTGACCGGGACTTCGTGCTCGTGTTCTTCGATCTTCACCAGCACACCGGCGGCCTCCAGATCGGCCACCATCAGGTCACGCGCGTCGAGCATTTTCATCCCGACGTACTTTTCCGGGACGGTGCGGCTCAGTTCGGGCGCGTCGACCGTGATGTTGGTGAATTTCTTGCCGTCCCACGTGTAAACGCTGGCTTCCGCGGCGAGCGTTCCGTCTTTCTTCATGATGTTGATGAACGGAACGCGCGTGCGTTTGCCCACTTCAAAGTCGTTGGGGTCGTGGGCGGGCGTGATCTTCACGCAGCCGGTCCCCATTTCGGGTTTCGCCCAAATGTCAGCTACGAGCGGAATTTCACGGTTGGCGAGCGGAAGCAGGAGTTTCTTCCCGGCTTTGGCCATCGCGGCCAATTTTTCGAGGAATTCCAAATGCGTCTCGCGGCGTTTCAGAAGCGCTTCCAGCTTGGCTTCGAGTTCGTCTTTCTCCGCGTCTTTGGCGTCGGCCAGAGCGTCACGGAGCTGCTTTTCCAGAAGGTCGAGCTGCTTGCGCGGCTCGGGGTGGCACGCGACGCACGTATCGCCGAGCATCGTTTCCGGACGGGTCGTCGCGACGGTCACGTATTCCAGGTCGCCCGGCTGCGGGTCGATGACGGGGTAATTCAGGTACCAGAAATGCCCGGCCTGCGTTTCGTTATTGATCTCATCATCACTCACGGCGGTCTGAAGGGCGGCGTCCCAGTTCACCAGTTTCTTGCCGCGGTAGATCAGGCCCTTTTCAAAGAACGTGAAGAACGTGTTGCGCACCGCGCGGGCGCAGACCGGGTCGAGCGTGAAGCGCAGGCGGTCCCAGTCGCAGCTGACGGAGAGTTTTTTGAGCTGGCCGATGATGCGTTTCTCGAAGGAATCCTTCCAGTCCCAGATGCGCTTGACCATCGCGTCGCGCCCGATGTCGTTACGGGTCAGGCCCTCTTCCTCGCGGAGTTTTTTCTCGACCATGGCCTGCGTGGCGATGCCTGCGTGGTCGGTGCCGGGGATCCAAAGCGCCTCGAAACCCTGCATCCGTTTCATTCGGACGAGAATGTCCTGCAAAGTATCATTCAGGGCGTGCCCCATGTGCAGTGCGCCCGTGACGTTCGGCGGCGGAATCACGATCGTGAACGGTTTTTTGTCCGGGTTTGGCGTACTATGGAAAAGTTTGTTCTCTTCCCAGTAGGGGTACCACCGTTCCCACGAGGTTTGAAAGTCGTACTGTTTTGGAAGTTCAAAGGATTCGGCCATTTCAAGCACCTGTCACGTCAAGAGGATGTAAATAAAAAATTCATAATTATTATACCGCGAAATGGATTTTATTCAAGAGGGGGCACTTCCAGAATTACGGGGACGACGCTTCCAGCGTCGTCAACAGTCCCGTTAGGGACTGAATGTTAATAGCCGTAGGCGAAACCCACGGAATGTGGGGGCGGCATTACGGAGACGATGCTTCAGCATCATCTCCGCACCAGTCCCGTTAGGATTCTAGAGTATTTACTATGAAGCTTGCCACACAGAATCCATATTATAGGAAGAAATGCGTGTCAAATTTTAAAGGGGATTACAGCCCATCCACATTCAGTTATTAAACATTTATGCAACTCAAGGAATTTCCACTGATATGAAATTACTTGTTCCCTTTGTTCATCATGAAGTACTGGCTTCATAATACTTGTTTCTTTAGCTCTTTGAAGCCAATCCTTTATTATTTGGGTGAAAATGGCACAATCATTCACAGTCCATTGCTTGCCAATTGTTGTATCAAACACTTCTTCAATAATATATTTAACCTGATTCGGACTAGGGTGCATGCCAGTTTTCGGATGTACTAAAGTTAAATATATAAGTCCTGCCCTCCACTCATCCTCATTCAACTTTTCGCTCGCATCGTTCCTATAAAGAACTGGATAAGTTTCCTCGTAGAGTGGAAAGCCTTCGTTGAGGATTTCTTGAATCCGAAATTTCTCTTTGTCTTGCATATAAACCTCCTTAAAACAAGATACATTATCGATCGACATTTACATTAGTCGAAAAAAATATATGATGCAAGAAGCGTGTCACTGCCAAAATGGCAGTCAATTTCCTCCTGCCTGATTTAATATCCAAGCTCCCTCAGGGCTTTCTGAGCTTGAACTTCTCCTTGTTCGGCAGCCTTGCGGAACCATCTTACCGCCTCCATTTCATCTTTCTTCACACCGATACCATTATAATAACAACATCCCAAATTGAACTGAGCCTTAGCCATTCCTTGTTCAGCAACCTTGCGGAACCATCTTACCGCTTCCTTTTCGTCTTTCTCAACTCCGGTACCGTTGAGATAACAATTTCCCAAATTAAACTGCGCCGTAGCGGATCCTTGTTCAGCAACCTTGCGGTACCATCTTACCGCTTCCTTTTCGTCTTTCTCAACTCCAGTACCGTTACGGTAACAGTTTCCCAAATTGTACTGAGCGGCTATGAATCCTTGTTCTGCAGCCTTGCGGTACCATTTTACCGCTTCCTTTTCGTCTTTATCCACACCAGTACCTCTGAAGTAACAAACTGCCAAATGATTCTGAGCACGTAGGTCCCCCTGTTCTGCGGCCTTACGAAACCAGGTTGCCGCCATCTCATAGTCTTTCTCAACATCGATGCCAAGCAGGTAGTGAAGTCCCAAAAAGGTTTGTGCTGGAGCGTATCCCTGTTCTGCAGCCTTACGTAACCATCTTACCACTTCATTTGCATCTTTCTTTCTTATATAATAATTCACCAGTTCATACTGCATTTCCACGTCACCTGCTTCGGCCAGTTTTTTAATCTCGGCAATCCTCTGGTCTTCGTCGGCAAGGAGATTTAATTCCAAATATTTCCCGTCAAACAGTCCGTCTTTCGCCCACGTTTCCAGCGTCTCTTTGAAAGGTATGAGGGTGACGAGCGTATCACCCTGGCGGGACTCAAGAATTGCGCGGGAGACCAGAATCACATCCAGGACGCTGTTTTTACGTGGCTTGAGGTCTTTCAAGGCCGTTACTGACTCACCGTTCCAAGCGAGTAGGACGAATGCTTTCGAATCTTTCGACGGTTTAACTGGAAAACCTGCGACGGAAATAATCGCTCCATCGTCACCCAGATCAAACAGGTCCTCCGCTTCACAATCGTCATTAATAGTCTCAAGAACCTCCTGGAGAGTGTAATCGCTTTTCTTGTTATACATGAATTCCCACTCCCGACTTGCTCCGTCAGCCGTCAGGCGGACCGTAAAATGCGGGAATTTCTGAATCGACTGGGTGAAAGCGTCACCATACTTCTTATTGGATATTTTAATCTGACTTCCCGTGATCCGAATTTCAGGTGCCGATTTCAAAAGTTTCATTTTGCTTGAATCATTCAAAGCCATTTCAAATTGACACGGGAAAGGTTCACCCGTAGGACGAATTACAAACTCTCCATCGGTATAGACCGGCTGCGCATTTCCAATATGCTCATTCCCACAGTAAACCGGAATCGTATCGGTAGGATCCTGGGTAAAAATGAGTGGAGCGTCGGTATGATTCACGAAATTGACCGTGAACAAAAGTTTCCGATTGTATCGAAGCGTTTGATCCCCTTTGCTCGTATCTTCGCTCTCGGTAGCCTTGACCGTGGTATTTTCACTTTTTACCCATTCATTCTGTTGTGTATTCGCGGTACTATCTTCCTTTTTCCACCCCAATCCTGCGGACATGCCGGCAGAACCATGGAGCCCCCAACTCGCGAAGAAACCACCTTCAAAACCAACTCCACCTTTTACGGAGGCTTCTGCATCTGCGGAAAAATGGCTTTCTGAAGTGTTCGTCGTCGCATGCGTATCACGTGAAAGATTGGTATTATCGACCGAAGTGGTTTTTGATCGGTCAGAAACCGAACGCCACTCGTAATTTTCGGTCTGTTTTTCCGCGATGTTCCATACGATTTGGATGGAGTCAATTTTCCAGGTTAACGGGCGCTCGATCAGTTCGGGTTCATCTGCCGAGGCGAAAATGGCGGTGAGACAAAGCACACAAAGGGCTGTGAAAAAACGTTTCATAAGGGAAACTCCGATAAAATGTCAGAAAAAGGACTTTTTATTAATTGTAAACCATTTCAACCCAAAATCAAGGGGGTGTGGGATTTTTTCCCCAATAATAGAACGAAGCAGTGTTATTTTTTAAAGAAATTTTTTGAAATTCAAATCTAAGCAATTAGATTGAGGGGGAGTAGATGGTGTTTCAACCCACTCCCCCACATTCCGTGGGTTTCACCCACGGCTATTAACATTCAACCCCTCCGGGGTTGCTGCGGCCGGGTCGGCCGCGGACGGCGAGCCGCCGTCCTTCCGGATGTTTAACTCATTTCCCGGCGATGATCAGGTCCAGATCGGCGCTCTTCTTCGCGATCGGGTCGCTGCCGCCTTCGATCGTCATGAATCCGTTGTAACCAATGTCCTCGATCGCCTGACGAACGGCCGGCCAGTTCACGCTCCCCGAGCGGATCTCGCAGAAACCGCCGAAACCGCCGCAGTACTGGGAGGAAAACACACAAAACCAAAGGGCCAAAAACCGGGAACTGTGGAAAAACATGTTCAAAACAGACCGGCAATTATACTATTTTGGCATTGGGTGTTTCCTTCTGGCGTTTTTAATCTTTGCCTTCATTGGTATCCACGCCATGCTCCATTAAGTCCTACTTGAAAAAGTTCTCGGCAAAGGCTTTGCACTCTGCTCTGGTGGCCTTGCGCATTTGCGGCTTCTGGCAGTAAGGGAAATTTTCGACCTTCAAAGCGGACCGTGTACCCCGCCACGTGTTGGCGATGGCGCATGTTGCGAAGGCGGTCCGGTACCATTCCTGTTTGCGTCTGCCTTCTGCCATTTGAGCCAGGTCCCGAAGCGAAAACGGGGCCGGGTTCAGGCCAATTTCTCCAGCGTACTCCCGGATGAGGCGCCAAGTTGAGCCGTGCTCCGGTCGAGGTCGCGGATCACGTTCTGCTCCGCCGCTTCGATCACCTTTTCCTGATAAATCTCCTCGCGTTCCATCACCTTTTGAATGGCGGCGATGTCTCAACGAGCCCGATTCTGACATTTTTAACGATTTTTTTCACATTTTTTGGATTTTTTTGGATTTTTTTGTCTCAATACTTGATATTTGGCACAAAGTGGTATAAAATGTATTGTATGTAAATATGGTCTGTGCTGATGTGGGCTTCCCCTTATGCCGCAGAATCATGACGATTTGTTCCAAATACAGGTCAAACCCGATTTTTTATACCCGAGAAACGTTATGCGTAAAATCACCCGATCCTTTTTGTTACTCCTTGTTTTAGCGACTCTGACCGTTCAGGCTCGTGCGGATATTACCATCAACGACGTGCAGCAGTTTCCCGCAGCCCCGGCCTGGTCCGATAATGTAAACATCACGAGTACGGGCCAGGCGATTCTGGCGAATAACGTTCTGATCGGGCAGACGAAGGACATTACTATTAATATTGCATCCGGCGGTGTGCTTTCCATGAGCAGCACGATCACCGACAATCACGGGGTGAACAACATTCTGATCCCGGCAAATAACCAATCCCTTCAGTTCACCGGCACCGGTACGTTCATCAAGCTCGGCACCGGCGCGATCGCCATGCAGAACGCCAACGTTACGGGTGCAGGCGGATACAGCGCCAAATTCGCGTTTGACGACGGCGGACTGATCGACGTTCAGGAAGGTACGCTGCGCAACGGCGGCTATAACTCCCAGAACTGGGCTTCCAACAAGGGTGACCTGCGGATCGCCTCCGGCGCCTCGTTCGACGTCTGGGACGGCAAGGACGTGACCGTGGACTCGCTGGTCGGAGCCGGAACCATCGCAAACGGGACCGCCGTCGCGAAAGTTCTCACCATCGGCTCCGCCGGTTCAACCTGGTCGGAAGGAACGCCCGAATTCTCCGGTTCCTCCCAGGAAAGCAAAGCAGCCTACATCGGCCTGAACAAAACGGGAGCCGGAACCCAAATCATGACCGGAACGTGGACCCTCGGAAACGGCTTGACGGTCTCCGGCGGCACGCTCCAGTTCGGCAATGGCGGCGCAACAGGAAATCTGAACTGCACCTCCGCGGTCACGATCGATTCCGGCGCCACGCTGACATTCAACTCGGACGCCACGTCCAACATTTCCGGCAAAGTCACCTCTTCGGGTACGATGAACTTCACCAAAGGGACGATCGTTCTTTCCAACCCGGATAACGTGATCACGGGGAACTGGACCGTCGGGGCAGGAGCCACGTTAAGCTCCGCTTCCAAACTTGACATTACCATGGGAACCATCGAGGCGGGGGCCTCTTTCGACGTGAACGTGAACGATGCCGGTTCGTCCGAAACGAGCTACACCAGCGCGGAATTCAAGACTCTTCGCGACAACAGCGCCGGAAACATCGGGATCTGCACGGGTGACGGCCAGACTGCCAAAGGTACGGCCGTGGACGTTTTGGCCAAGAATGCCGACCTGGCGAAAAGCGGCGGCGGAACGTTCCAGCTCACCGGGACCAACACCGATTTCACCTCGAAAATCCTCGTCAACGGCGGCGGCTTCTCCCTCGGCGACGGCACGACCACTGCGGCGATCAATCCAGGTGTGGAAGTCGAAGTCGCTTCCGGCGCGCAATTCATCTACAATGAAGGCGCAGGCACGAACACCACGCTGATGAACAAAATCTCCGGCGATGGCACGCTCACCGTCGCCAGCGGAACGCTCAGTGTCACGACCAAATCGCCAATTTTTTCCGCTACGGACCTTGGCAATTATGGGATCCACAACACGCGCTTTGCGACCTCGAAAGTGCTCGTCCAGAACGGCGCGAAATTGTACATCGCCGACCACGTGACGCCCAGTTTTGAAGGAAAAAGCGGCACGATCACCGTGGAAGCGGGCGGCGTAATGGAAATGAATACGACTGGCGCATACACCCACAACGCGGACAACTCCGTGCAGGCCCAGCCTTACACCCTGACATTCGACGGTGCGGGAACGATTCTGAAAACCGGCAGCGGGTCCATGGCCATGATCAACCGCGGACCTTCCGGCAATACGGGCGCTTACGTGAAAATCGCCCAGTCCACCGGCGGCTGGATCGATGTTCAGGAAGGCATCTTCCTCAACGGCGGCTGGTCCACGGGAATCAACTGGGGCAGCAACCAGGGGTCACTCAACGTCGCGGCCAATGGTCAGTTCAGCGGTTGGGACGGCGCCAACGGCAACGTCTCGGTTTACATTGATTCTTTGACCGGTTCCGGGAAAATTTTCGGCGCGAATTTCTTCCTCGGCGTCGCGAACAACGCAGCGAGCGCAACCTACGGCGTCGCGGACAATACCGCCACATTTACCGGCACGATCACCAACGACCGCAACGGAACGTCCATCACCAAGCGCGGGACCGGAACGCAGATCCTGACCGGGACCAACACCTACGCCGGCGCGACGAACGTCCAGGGCGGTACGCTCCAGATCGGCGACGGAACGCAAGGCTCGATCACGTCTTCCCAGGTCTTCACGGTCGCGAAAGGCGCCACGCTCGCCTTCAAAACCCCGACGGCGCACGAAGCGGCCACCCTCTCCGGCGAAGGAACTGTCTCGCTGACGAACAGCAGCACGCTGACGGTCAACGACGCGACCCAATTCACAACGGGTTCCTTCCACGTGGCGGAAGCGACGGACAAGGTCGTGGCCTCCACCAGTGCGAACCGCTACTGGGGCACGGTTTCCGGGAACGGCACGGTCCAGCTCACCAACGCGACGGGTGGAGAACTCGACATTCGTTACGCGAAGGCCGCGGATAACTCGACGCTTGCCCTGGCCGGCGGCGGGTCTTACGTAGTTGGGGCCGCGGATTCGACCGGCACGTTAGCGTTCCTGGACGATTCCACGGTGAAGATCCAGAACGCTACGGCTGGTCACTGGTCCATGAAACTTTACACCGACGCGAACAACGCCCTGGGCTCCGGCGGGCACATTGACCCCAACGCCATCATGGGGACAAACTATTCTACAGAAAAAACCTACGGCGACGCCGGTGAGGTTTACGATATGTGGCAGTGCGCGAACAATACGAACAAAAGCGACGTAGCAACGAATTGGATGACCGCCAACTACTCCGCCATGTCGTACCGGACCCTCGTCACTGTCACCGAGGACATGACGCTTGATTTCTCCGGTCAGTTTGACGACACGCAGGGCGTTTGGGTCCGCGCGTGTGACGCAAACGGCAACTTCCTCGACGGGAGCGAATGGCAGACCCTGCTCAACTACGCCGGTAACTGCGCGGCGAACTCTGCAACGGGAGTTTCCCTTCCCGCCGGTCTGTACATCATGGACGTACGAGTAGCCGACGCTTCGGGTGACCGTTACGCCATGACGGGCGTAAAAGACGCAAACGGCAACCCGCTCGGCATCGGGATGAGGATCAACGGCGCGTCCAGCTACAACTCGATGAACATCGACGAAACGTGCGGCATCGTGAGCGGCTCCGACGGGAAAATCATCGCCGGCCTGATCAATGTTCCAGGCGTCCAGACGTACGAAAACAGTAAAATCTCCATCGCGGACGGGAAGACCGCCACGTTCGCCGTCACGCCTGACGATTCGTTCGTAACCGGGTACGAGATCTCCTCGTTGAACGTCGCGGGGCAGAACGGCACGCTCAAGCTGGCGGACACTTCGGACCGCAGCGTTCCGTACACCGTGACGGACCTCCAGGCCGCCGGGAATCTGACGATCGGCGACAAAACGACCATCGCGGAACTGACCGGCTCGGTCAGCGGCAACTTCACGATCGAAAACGGGGCCGTGTTGAACTTCAACGTTTCGGTTCCCGACACGGAGACAAATCTCCAGATCGCGGGTGATACCAGCTTCAACGGGAACGTCACCGTCAACGTTTTCGCAGAAGGAGAACTCCCCGATGAAGCGACATTCATTCCGCTTTTCAATACCGAATCGGTCGCGGGAATGGAAAACGTTACACCGGTCTTTTCCGTCCCGGGTTTCGTAGCTTCGCCGTCATTTGTAGATGGCCAGTTCGGACTTATGGTCGGTTCCACAAGCGCGATTCCTGAACCGTCCACCTGGATCCTGCTCCTCGCGGGAGTGGGGCTTTTCCAGCTCTTCTTTCGTCAAAAGAAGAACGTAAAATAATAATATTGAAATTCCACAAGTAAGGAAAACAAAGCAATCCCCTAATTGGAGTGCATCTCTATGTTCAAATTCACCAAAACCCTTGCTTTTTTATTAGCCTTGGCCGGTTTAAGTCTCCCGGCTTATGCCGTCACGTATGACACAGAAACGACGTTTGACACGTCACCCGCGTGGAGCGAAAACGTCTCCATTACGGGAACCGGCAAAGTGACCCTCGGTCAGGACGTCCTGATCGGCCAGACGAAGAACATCACGATCGACATCGCGACGGGCGGGTCCCTCACTTCGAACAACACCAAAACCGGTAACCATGACGCCAACAACTCCTTAATCAATGCCAATGGCGCATCCCTCCTCTTCACCGGCGGCGGTACGTTCATCAAGACCGGCACCGGCTCGCTGGCCATGCAGAGCTCTGGTTATTCGGGTGGCGGTGACTATAATTTCAGCGTCAAATTCGCTTTTTCCGATGGCGCCCTCATCGATGTTCAGCAGGGCACGTTCCGCAACGGCGGCTGGAACCAGCAGAACTGGGGTTCCAACCAGGCCGACCTGCAAATCGCTTCCGGCGCCAATCTTGACCTTTGGGATGGGTCGGGCATGACGATCGACTCTCTCGTCGGAGCCGGTACGGTCATCATGGGGCAGACCGGTACGCGAGTCCTTACGATTGGTTCCGCCGGTTCTACCTGGTCGGGAGGAATTCCTGAATTTTCCGGAAGTACCACCACCGATGCGGCCAAGGCGCTTCTGATCGGTCTGAATAAAACCGGCACCGGGACGCAGATCCTCTCCGGGACCTGGACCGGCGGAGGCGGATTCACCGTTTCCGGCGGCACGCTCCAAATCGGTAACGGAACGACCGGTAAAGTCAACACCGGCTCGGCCGTTTCCATTGCGGACGGTGCGTCTTTGGTCTTCGATACCGACGAGGCGTCCACCCTTTCCGGCGTGGTCAGCGGCTCCGGAAATCTGACCGTCACCAAAGGCCACGTCTCCCTGACGAACACGGGGAACACGTTCAACGGGAATTGGACCATCGGCGCGGGCGGTTCGCTTGATTCCGCCGTCAAACTCGATACGAACAAAGGTTCCATCGCGGAAGGCGGCTCGTACTACATGTACGTCAATGACGCCGACACGGCCAACGCCTACACGAGCGCCGAATTCAACAACCTTCGCACGTCCACCTCCGGCACGGTGGGGATCACCACCCCGGCCTCGATCACCGTCAGCGCTCCTGCTGCGACGATCCTCGCGACGAATTCCGACCTTTACAAAAACGGAGCCGGCACGTTCCAGATCACCGGCGCCGCGCCTGAAACGTTCGCCTCGAACATTTTCGTTCAGAGTGGTGGTTTCGCTCTGGGCGACGGCACGACCGCGGGCACCATCAACGCCGCCGCGGAGATCACGGTGGACTCCGGCGCACAGTTCATCTATAACGAAGGCGCAGGCACGACCACCGTCCTTATGAACAAGATCACGGGCAACGGAGCGCTCGTCGTCGCCAGCGGAACGCTCAGCCTCACCGCGGACACGCCCATCCTCTCCTCAAGAGAACACGCCACTTACGGAACATTCAACGCACGCCTGGGAACTTCTCAAGTCATCATTAAAGACGGAGCTAAACTGTATGCGACCGACCGAGTGACCCCAAGTTTCGACAACAAAGCCGGCACGATCACGGTGGAGTCGGGCGGTGTTCTGGAACTGAACAGTACCGCTGGCTCTGGCCATAACGCTGACAACACGCTAAACGCAGTCAATTACACCATGACTCTCAACGGCGCGGGAACCATTCTGAAAACGGGAACGGGGGCCATTGCGCTTCTGAACCGTGACGGAGTTGGGAATGCAGTCACAAAAATCGCCCAGGGAGCCGGTGGCTGGATCGACATTCAGCAAGGCACTCTTATCAACGGCGGCTGGTCCGCCGGCATCAACTGGGTTGATAACAAAGGCTCATTGAACGTTGCGTCAGGTACCCAGTTCAACGGTTGGGACGGCTCAGGTTACAACGTTTTCATCGACTCACTGACTGGCTCCGGAAAAATTTACGGTTCCCATTTTATTCTTGGCGTTGCGAATAACGAAGCGAGCACAACTTACGGCGTCACGGACAACACCGCCACGTTCACCGGTACGGTCACAAATGACCGTGCCACGATCCTCAGCAAGCGCGGGACCGGAACGCAGATCCTGACCGGGACCAACACCTATACGGGCGCAACGAACGTCGAGGGCGGCGTCCTCCAGATCGGCAATGGAACGACGGGAAGCATCAGCAATTCCAAGACGTTCAACGTCAGAGGCGGCACGCTCCTTTTCAAGACTCCCACCGCGCACACGGCTGACGTCCTTACGGGAATCGGTACAGTCGCGCTCGACAGTGCCGGGCAGCTCACCGTCAACGAAATGAGTGGTTTCTCTTGCGGTACGTTCGACGTGAAGACCGCCTCGGACTCCGTGGTCTCCAACCTCCCGGCCAACTCCTCGACCGCGTTCCACGGGAACGTCACGGGGAACGGAACGGTCCGGTTCAACGGTGACACCACGACGTCGGTCAATCTTTACGACGCCTCCGTCGCCAACACCGCGAAACTCGAACTCAACGGCGGAAACTACATCACTGGCGGCGACACCAGCGGCGCGAAGCTCAACTTCGTCGGCGACTCCAGGCTCTCCATCCAGAGCAACGCCGGGAACCTCGTCCCGGATCAACGCTGGAACATGACCCTCTACATCGAAGGGAACAACGGGAACAACGGGCGTGTCGTCCCGGGCGGGCCGTACGCTTCCACGGTAACCTACGGCGATGCCGGCATCGTGTACGACATGTGGCAGTGCGCGAACAACCCGGACGCGACGGACGTCGCCACCAACTGGATGACTTCCAATTACGCCAGTATGTCGTACCTCACGATGATCAACGTGCAGGAAGACGTCTCGCTGGATTTCTCCGGCCAGTTCGACGACACGCAGGGCGTTTGGGTCCGCGAGTGCTACTTCGACGGATCGCCGAAAGATGACGCCGAGTGGGTCCAGCTCCTTGGCTACGCCGGGAACTGCGCCACCAACACGGCCACGGGCGTTTCCCTTGCCGCGGGCGTTTACCAGATGGACGTCCGCGTCTGCGACCAGGGCGGTAACCGCTACGCCATGACAGGAGTCAAGGACGCTGACGGCAAGAACCTCGGGATCGGTATGCGGCTCAACGGCGCGGCGACCTACAGCGCAATGAACATCGACGAGACGACCGGCGTTCTGAACGGCTCCGACGGAAAAATCATCGCTGGAACACCTCAAATCAATGGAGTTCAGAAGCTGGAAAACGCAGTGCTTGACATTGCGTCCGGCGTCACGGTGAACGTGGAAGTCCCAACGACGGACACCCTCGTGACCGGTTACGAGATCACCTCCGCGGCCATTACGGGAGCCGGAACCTTGCGTCTGTCGAACGACACACAAATGAATGTTCCATTCAAAGTGAGCGACCTCCAGACGGCCGGAGATCTTACGGTTGGCGCGAAAACGACCGTCACGCAGCTGACTGGTATGGTCGGCGGTAACTTCACGATGGAACCGCAGGCAACGGTGGACTTCACAGTCGCTTCGGACGCAACCGATGTCCCGCTCAAGGTCATCGGAACGGCTGATTTTGGCGAGAATTCCATCTTCAATATTACCGTCACCGGCCCGCTCGCCGACGACTTCCAGCTCATTCCGGTGGTCCAGGCCGATTCGCTGACGGGAATGGAAAACCTGACGACCAACATCATGCTCGTCGATTCGAGCGCCTATGCTTTCCCGTACTATGACGCGGAAACCGGAATTTACGGCGTTCAGCTCGCCTCCGCCTCTGCAGTCCCGGAACCTGCCGCGTGGCTGCTCCTCGTTTTGGGCGTCTCGCTGGGATTTTTTCCACCCCTCCTTGCAAAAAAATCCAAAAAAGGGTAAAATGTAAATTAATGCGTGACAATTCGCGGGGGTAAACGTCTTTTTGCCCCTGCGAAGCGTCAATTTTTATTTACATCACTCCTCATTTTAGAATTCTGAACGCTCATGGAGCCCTACTTTCAAAAACTTTTCGCGGACCGCATCGGCGGCATAAACTACGGTAAAAGCACTGAGATTTACAAGTTTGAGAAGATCAAGCGCGCCAAGCGTAAGGCGCTCGCCGATTTCCCCGATCGCAAACTCCTCGACTTTGGCATTGGTGAGAACGACACTCCCGCCGCTCCCAATGTGGTGAAAGTCATGCAGGAAGAGTGCGGCAAGACCGAAAACCGCGGCTACGCCGATAACGGGATCCCCGAATTCAAACAGGCCGTCGCCCGTTTCATGAAACGTTGGTTCAACGTCGAGCTTGACCCGAACACGCAAATCATCCACGGCATCGGTTCCAAGCCGGCACTGGCGATGATCCCGCAGTGCTTCATCAATCCGGGTGATGTAACGCTCATGACGGTCCCGGGGTACCCTGTAGCCGCCACCCATACGCGGTACTGCGGTGGCGAGGTTTACAACCTTCCGTTGACCCAGGAGAATGATTTTTACCCGGACCTCGATAATATCCCGGCAGACATTTTGAAGCGTGCCAAGTTGCTGGTTCTGAACTACCCGAACAGCCCGACCGGGAAGTACGCCACGGCCAAATTCTACGAAAAAGTCGTCGATTTCGCGAAGAAAAACGAAATCGTGGTCGTGAACGACTGTGCGCACGTGATGCTCAGCCACGAAGACCGCCCGCGCTCCTTCCTGGAAACGCCCGGTGCGATGGACGTCGGCGTCGAAACCTACTCGATGTCAAAGGGCTGGAACATGGTCGGCTGGCGTCTTGGTTGGGTCTGCGGCAACGCGACGATTGTCCGTGCTTACGGCGACATCAAAGATAACAGCGACTCGGGCCAGTTCAAGGCGATCCAGCTCGCATCGGCTGCGGCACTTGATGACGATTCCATCCCGCGTGAAACGGAGGTGAAATACCTGCGCCGCCTGAAGAAACTCGTGGCGATGCTCAAGAGCGTTGGTTTCGAGTGCGAGGTCCCCGGTGGTTCGTACTTCCTGTACACGAAAGCCCCGAAGGGGATGGGTGACGGAACGGTTTTCGCCGATGCTGAGGCGGTGAGTCAGTACCTCATCACGCAGTGCTCGATCTGCACGGTGCCGTGGGATAACGCGGGCGCGTATCTTCGTTTCAGCGTCACCTACGAGGCAGCAGACGAGGCAGCAGAAGATCAGCTGATGGAAGAAACCCGCCGGAGACTCGAAAACCTGCAATTCAAATTTTAACGAATAATGAATAACGAATAGTGAATAATGAGAAGAAAGGTCTAAACCCTTTCATCCGGAACTCATCCATTCATTATTCGTTATTCGTTATTCATTATTCATTATTCCAGAGAGGTTCTTTATGAAATCCTTTTTTCCCATTTCGCTCCTTCTGATGGCCCTGGTACTTTTTGTCGGCTGCGACAAAACGAACAAATACAATCCAGCCAAGGGGAAAGAGCTGATCGACAAAATTCAGGCGGCAGAAGCCCAGAGTAACTCACTCGATTTGGCCAAGCTGGCTGTGGAGCAAAACAAACTTCTAAAGGACCGCGAAGGAGCAATGGCCACGATGCGCAAAGCCTCGCGCTTCTGCACGGACATTCAGGACTCTCGTGAGCGCATCGAGACGTACTCACAGATCGCCGCTTCCTACTCCACGCTGAACGCCATCGTGGATGCACGTAATGCTCTGGCAAACGCAATGAGCGCCTACAAAAACTGGGAAGAACAGCAGGCGGCTATGGACGCCAAACGCAAAAAAGAGCCTACTCAGGGCGAAGTCGAAGCGCTGGCAAGTGATAAAATCGATATCCTCGTGAACCTGGCCCGCGCCCAGATGAGTCTTTCACCCGTGGATGCGCAGACCTCGCTCATGCTCGCCAAAGATCAGGCGAATTTGTTCTCGGATGTTCTGATGAAGGTTGATAAACTGATCGATCTGGCCGGGGCACTCGGTCAGATGGAGTCATTCGACAATCTGCAGATCGTTGCAGAGGAAGTGAAAGCCTATCTGAACGGCGAAGTCCCGGAAACGGCTAAACCGAAAGAAGAAGCTCCGAGCGATGATGCGGTGGTTGATGATGAAAACGCCGATGATGCCGAAACCGAAGAAGCTCCCAAAGAAACGAAAAAGCCAATCGACGATGAGCAGGAAGAAATTGATGGTCAGCAAAAAGGCAGCCGTCTTTCGACCCTTGCCGGCATTTTCATCAAAATGAAACACAAAGACGCGAAAGCCGCCGGTATTAAGCTCCTGGATGAAGCGGTCGATGTCGCCAAAACGATCGACAATAAAGGCAAAAAAGCGATCACGATGTGCGAAATCGCAATCAACTATGCCGCCGCCAAGGAAAAAGAAAAGGCCAAAGCGTTGGTCGATGAGGCGGAACCACTGGCGAAAGCCGCAGACAGTGCGACCCGCGAAGCTGCTGATGAAGCTCTGACCAACGCCAAAAACGCGGTCGGCGAATGAAAAAAAGTGAGGAGTCAGGAGTGAGAAGTTAGGAGTTTCTCCTGTTTTCCTTTTTAACTCCTGACTCTTGACTCCAACCTACCAACTACTAACTACCATGCTCCGTTCACTCCTCCTTTCCGCGGTCGATTGGGACGTTCTGTGCCCGTGGCTCCTTTTACGTAAAAGCCTGCAAAACGCTTTTACGTTCCGCCTTCTTTTCGTGACGACGCTCAATCTTCTGGTCGTTTCTCTCTGGCTCGCCGCGGCTTTTGGCTGGTTTACGGGTTCGAAAACTGTTGGCGATTTTTTAAAAGCCTACTCTCCGATCAGCGCCTACGTCCCGCATACCACCGAGGTTTTGGAGGAGGCCAACCTGACCCTTGAAAGTGAACTGTTGCAGACCGAGCAAACGACTCCCGGAACGGATCCGCTGGCCGGCATGAAATCATCCAGCCCAACACCTCTGGAGCTCTTCATGCAGGAAAATGAAGCAGAAACCGCGGTCGATGGAGAATCGTCTTCCGAACCGCTTCCACCGGAGACAAAACCAGCTCTAAGCTGGCAGACCGTTTTGAATCGCACGGCGGCCGTGATTTACGCGTTCCTTTCGACCCTTCTGCTCTGGCTCATCGTGGCTCGCCGCATGGCCCTTCACGTCACCCGCGGACTGAATGTTTCGTTCCGCCAGATTTTCGGTCAGATCAAAACGCAGATCCCGGCGATTCTCGGCGCGTACGTTTTCCTGCTGATTGGACTCGCGTTCCTGGCGCTCCCCCTGTTATTCCTGCGGTGGTTGACGGGGCTGGCCGCGGATTCCGCCGTAATTCCGGGGGTTTTGTCCTCTTTGGGGTTGATTTACGCCGCGTTTTACTTTTTCTTCCTGCTTGGTTCTGCAATCGGAGCGTTTTTCATCCCATCGGTTTTGGTGACGGAGCACTCGGACGCCTTCGACGCGCTAAGCCGCAGTTTTTCCTACGCGCTTCAGCGTCCGCTTCGATTCGTTTTTTACGTCCTGGCGGCGCTTTTCTTCGGTCTGTTAGGGCTTCTGGCGATGGTCGTTTTCGCGACGGGAATTTTGCTGCTTTACAAATCCGTGGTTGGGGTTTGTGTCGTGGCAAATCCCGAAAGCGCCACGATGCTTTACGCTTTTTCGTGGGTCGTTTCCGCGTACTTTTTCCTGTTTTTCGTCTCGGCAGTCCAGGGGATCTACCTCCTTCTGCGCCGGGACGTGGACGCGGTCGAGCTGGACGCCATTTGGCTCCCGGCCCCGCAGGGCGTTCCCGCGCCGAGCCTCCCGGAGTTGAAAGGCGAGCAAAATCAGCAATGACCCCGAAAAAACCGCTCAATTTAAAGGCCCCCACAAAGAGTGGGGCTTTAAATTCCCTCCGAGTTTAATTCAATATTCATAATTGACTCCACCCTTCCTTTAACTTCTGGTTCATCATGAAAAAGATCCTTTCCCTGCTTATTGTTCTGTCCGTTTCCACCGTCATGGCCGGTGAACTGTTCGTCGCTCCGAACGGGAACGACTCAAACCCCGGGACCCAGGCCGCGCCGCTGGCGACGCTCGAGGCCGCGCGTGACCGGATCCAGGCCAGCGCCAACGCCCAAACCGAGGCTTGGACGGTCAATCTGGCCGAGGGCGAATACGCCGTCACGAAGCCGATCGAGTTCAAACCCGAAAATTCCGGCTCGCCCGAGGTCGTTTACCGCGGCGCAGCCAACGGGAAAACCGTCCTCACCGGTGGCATCGAACTGAAAAACTGGTCGGACTGCGGCGATGGCACGTGGTCGGCCGACCTCCCCGAATTCGAGGGAAGCACGCTCTACTTCGAGCAGCTCTGGGTGAATGGCCGCCGCGCGGTCCGCTCCCGCTACCCGAACGAAGGCTTCCTCCGGATGGAATCGGTGAAGGAAGAATTCCCCGGATCACGCCAGAAGCCGGCTGAAAAGCCTCAAACCCTTCAGTGGGTCACGGGTAAACCGGGCGAGCTGGACTTTCTGAAGTCCGTCCCGGCTAATGAACTGAAGTGGGGCCAAATGATCATCCACCACAACTGGGACACGACGCGGCGCATTCTGCTCGGTTTCAACGCGGAGACCAACACGGTCGAAGTGAAGGGTGGAACGATGAAATTCTGGAACCCATGGCGGCCGACGTCGCTTTACTACTTTGAAAACGTCCGCAGTGCGTTCGACGCTCCCGGCGAGTGGTTCTACGACGGAAACGCGAAGAAAATCTTTTACCGCCCGATGGAAGGCGAGACGCTCGCAAACACGCGCTTCATCGTGGCGCGCCCGGGCCTCGTTCAGCTGCTCATCGTCAAGGGGGCGGGCGAAAACGCTCCGGTCAAAAATATTCGTTTTGAAAACCTGACGTTCAGCTACACCGACACGCCGCGGCAGTTGAACGTGATGCGAAACGCCCAGCTTCCGGAAGAAGTGACGGGTGACCTCGAGAAACCCGGCCCCTCCCAGTTCGAGCCGCAGCAGGCCGCGTTCTACACGAAGGCCGTGATTTTCGTCGATGACGCGCAAAAAATCGCCTTCAAAAACTGCGAGCTCTCGCACCTCGGCGAGTACGGCCTTTGGTTCCTCAACGCCCAGGAGTGCTCGTTCTGCGACTCGAAACTCTACGATCTTGGCGCCGGCGGCGTGCGCATTGGCGGCGGTCGGCCCGCAAGGAGCGAGGCTTCCGGCTGCGCGGAAAAGAACGTGGTGTACAACAATTTGATCTCGAACGGCGGCCGTTTTCACGCTTCCGCGGTTGGCGTCTGGATCGGGAACAACACGATGGATAATCAGTTGGTCCACAACGAGATCGCCGACTTCTACTACACCGGTGTCTCGGTCGGCTGGAATTGGGGCTACGCCGGCGTTTCGTTCCGGAACATCATCGAGTTCAACCGCATCCACGACATTGGTCAGGGGCACCTGGCCGACATGGGTGGGGTTTACACGCTCGGGACCCAGACCGGCACGCGCGTCTGCAATAACGTGATCTATAACGTAGAATCGTTCGGTTACGGTGGCTGGGGCCTTTACCCCGACGAGGGAACGACCGGGATCACGATGGAAAACAATCTGGTGTACGACACGATGGACGGCTCCTTCCATCAGCACTACGGCAAAGAAAACGTGATCCGGAACAATATTTTCGCCCGGAACAAACCGAACCCGATGGGGAACGGCGTGGCTCATCAGGTCGCCATCACGCGGGTCGAGGACCACACGAGCGTGATCTTCACGAACAATTTGATCTACTGGAAAGACGGGACCTCCATCGGCTACCGGGTCGATGAAGTGAAGGCCGACATTCGGTCGAACCTCTGGTGGAAAGATGGCGGTGAGGTCGAGTTCAAAGGCAAAACACACGACCAATGGGTCGCTGAGGGGAAAGACGTCGGCGGGATCGTGGCCGATCCGCTTTTTGTGGATCCCGACGCGAACGACTTCCACCTCAAGCCCGGATCACCTGCCGAAAAAGTGGGCTTCAAGCCCTTCGACTATGAAAAGGCCGGCCAGATCGGAGTCCAAAAATGAAAAACTTCGGAAGCTTATTTTTCTCTTTCGCCTCGCTTTTGTTCGCGGTTTCTGCCTTTGCGCAGGAGTTTTCCACCGTTCGATTCTCGAAGGATTTTCCCGGCGCGAATATCGGAAAAATCGAGGCGGTCAGCGGCTCGGAAACCACGTTCCGGGCCCAAATGGTCGCCCAGCGTGACGAGCTGGACCTGAACCGCCAGGCGGCCTGGTTCGCGTTCGACGTTGAGCCGCGCGGCGGGACGCGGGAAATTCACGTCGTTTTCTGGAATTTCGACGGCTGCTACAACGGCCGCCAGACGCGCCCGAGCTGGAAAGGCGCGCTCCCCGTCTTTTCGACTGACGAGGGGCGGAACTGGACGCACTTCCCGCGCGAACTGTGCGTCTGGAACGAGGACGACCGCACCATGACACTCACCATCCGTTTTCCGGAAGGGGTGAAATCGCTGCGCGTCGCCTACACCGCGATGTACACGAACCGCGAGATCTGCGCGCTGGCCGACTCGGTAAAAGACTCGCCGTGCGTACGTCAGGAAACGCTCGGAGCCGGGCAGATGCTTTTCACCGTCACGGATTTCACGGTTCCTGAAGCCAAAAAACGCCGTTTTTTCATTATGGCCCGCCAGCACGCCTGGGAGGCGCACACGTCGTGGCAGACGGACGGTCTGATCCGCTGGCTCGCCGGTCAGAAAGGGATTTTCGACGATGCGCCCGTCACGCCGGAGGAGCTTTGCAGGAAGTGCGTTTTTTACATCGTTCCGATCGTGGACCCGCTCGGCGCGGAGAAGGGGTGGGTCCGGTTCAATTTCCTCGGCTACGACGTGAACCGCCGGTGGAACGAGGTGGATCTGAACTCGGAGGAAAGCCGGAAAACCCGCCCGGAGTGCTGGTTCGTCAAGAAGAAAATTCTGGAGCTGAATTCAGAAAAACCGCTCACGCTGGTGGTAAATCTCCACGGCGACACGGCCACGGATTACATCGACGCGTGCGGCCCCGAGTCGCTTCACGATGCGTTCCGGGCGTTTGAAAATCGGATGATCGAGACGAATCACTACGATCCCCCCGCCTCCCGCCGCGTTCACATCATCCTGACCCCGGACGGGCCGGAGCCGCCCACGACCTTCGCGCTTTGGTGGGACCAGCAGATCCCCACGATCATGATGGAAGAAAAGGTTTCCGAAAACCACCGCCTCGGGCGTTTCCGGACCGCCAACGACTCGCAGAAACGTGGCGTTTGGCTCGGGATCAACCTGGAAAAAACGTTTCATTAATTCTTTTAGCCCCCATCTCCGAGGGAGGTGGCCCGAAGGGCCGGGGGGAGTCAAACGGCATTTTACAGAAACTCCCCCAGTCTCGCTTCGCTCGCCAGCCCCCTCAATGAGGGAGCCTTTATAAACCTCAGATCCCCAGAATCTTCTTCGCTTTCTCGGTTTCCTCGATGATCGTCTTCACCGTGTAGCGGATCTGCTCCTCCGTATGGATCGCCGTCATGAAGAAACGCAGACGCGCGGCCTTTTCGTCCACCGCCGGGTAAATGATCGGCTGAACGTTGATCCCGCGCTCGAAGAGCTGCTGGGCCACGAACATACAAAGCTGGGAGTTCCCGTAAATGATCGGGATGATCGGTGTGCCAGCGCTCAACCCCGTATCGAGCCCCGCCTTTTTCGCGAGTTTCAGGAAGAGGGCCGAGTTGGCCTGAAGACGTTCCACCCGTTCCGGCTCACGCTTCAGAACACGCAGAGCGCCGAGAGCCGCAGCGGTCGCCGCCGGGGAAATGGCCGCGCTGAAAACGAAACCGGGCGTCGTGTAACGCAAATACTCGATCATCGGCTTGCGCCCCGAAATGAAACCGCCGCAGGAAGCCAGAGACTTGCTGATCGTTCCCATCCAGAGGTCCCCCTCCGCCGGATCGATGCCGTAATAGTCGGCGATCCCTGCGCCTTTCGGGCCGAGGGTTCCGAGCGAGTGCGCCTCATCGACGTAAAGGAACGCTTTGTGCTTTTTCTTCAGAGCGATGAACTCCGGAAGCGGCGCGATGTCGCCGTCCATGCTATAGACGCCCTCGATTGCGATCCAGACCCGGCGGTAATCGCCGCGGCAGTGCGTCAGGATCTCGTCCAGCTGCTTCCAGTTGCTGTGCTCGAACGGACGGCGCTGTGCCCCGGAAAGGAGCGAACCCATTACCATCGAGTTGTGCGCGAGCGAGTCGTGAAGGATCAGGTCCCCTTTTCCCGCCACGTGCCCAAGCACACTTTCGTTGACGTGATGCCCGGCCGAAAAGACGATTGCGTCTTCCGTCCCGTTGAACTCGGCGATTTCCTTTTCAAATTCGACGTGGATCGTTTTCTGACCGGAAACCAGCCGGCTCGCGGAGCAGCTGCAGCCGTACTTTTCCACCGCCTCCTTCACAAAATCGACCACGCGCTGATCGCTTCCCAGACCGAGGTAGTTGTAGCTGGAGAAATGAATGTACTCTTTGCCGCCTATGATCGTCGTATCGGCCGCGCGGGCTTCGTGCGTCGTGAAGTACGGATTACGCATTCCCGTGGCAAGCTGCGCGTCGATCTGGTGCTTCAACTGCAAATATTCCGGCGTCTTTTCGAAAATGTACGCCTCTTCCGGAATCTCTTTTTCGTCCGTCTTTTCAGTGGGCGAAACTCCCGCAGACGCTGGAGCCGCAGAGCGCTGATAAGTCAAAACCTGACGCAGTCGTTCGGACTGACCAAAGTATTTGCAAATCGCCTCCGCAACGTCCCGGGCAGTGATGAGGTCCTGAAGGACCATTTCGGGGAAACGTCCGCCGAAGGTTTCTTCCAGAACGTTCAGGATCTCCATACGTTCCAGGGAGTCCATTCCAAGCTCGGTGATGGCCGACTCGACTGTCATTCCGACCGCGCGTTCACGAGCCACACGCTTGACTTCCCGGACGATGATCTTCAACATCCGGCGCACGATTTCCGGCCGGCGCAGATCATCAGGAAGTCCCTCCGTGTTCAGCGTCTTGACCGCATCGGAAAGCGCTTCCAGAACCGGGTCGGACCCCGCTCCATCGCCTCCAAGGGCAGAAGCCGCGAATTCTTCGTCGTCGTTTTCGTCTTCCAAATCGTTCAGATCGGCCAGAACTCCCGGCGGCAAAGCGCTTTCGTCTGAGACGTGCGCACCGATCATCGGCGACTGGTCTGAATCGAAAGCGTGCGCTTTTGCCGCGGCTGCCGCCTGTTCCAGCGCTCGTGCAGCAAGACGTTCCGCCAGAGGGACGATACGAACTTCACCCGTATTCGGCAAAAGGAGCGCATAAGGACGTTTGTCCAAGTCCGGGATGTCCTCACGAATTTCAGCCGAGTCATGATCCGCCGCGGCCATTTTTTCTTTGACCTGCGCTTTTGACTCGGCGTTCATCTTGGCCTCCGCCTCTTTACGCTCGGCAAACTGGGCTTCATCGAGGAATTCACCTGACTCAGCGTTCCAGGCCATCACCGGCTCAAAGTTCCCGGCAAGGAATTCCATACGGCTTGCATTACGCTGGATCTTGCCGCTTGATGTCTTCGGGATCGCACCGTGGCGAATCAGATAAATGACATCCAGAGGAAGCTCGTGTTCTTTCGAAACTTTACGCTTGATCGCTTCTACGACCTCTCTGTAGTCGGCGTTGAGCTTTTTGTCCACTTCCTGAACGACGACCAGTTGCTCTTTCCCATCTTTTTCAACCGCAAAAACAGCTCCGGCATCTTCCCGGCAAAGCTCGTGCGCGTTCTGAATACTCAGCTCAATATCCTGCGGGTAAAGATTGACGCCGTGCCAAATGATCATGTCCTTCAGACGGCCGGAAACATAAAGTTCACCGTCCCACACAAAACCCAGGTCACCCGTACGGAAATAGGGGCCCGGCACGTCGATCTTTTCATCGCCATGTGGCTGAATATAAGCGTGGAAACTATATTCCGTGGCATCCGTTTTTTGCCAGTATCCCTGCGCAACGCTCGGCCCGTAGATCCAGATTTCACCAACTTCGCCGTTCAGAGCGAGCTGTTTCGTATCCGGGTTCACGATCGCAACAGCCTGGTCCGGCAAAACGCCGCCATTTCCGACGATTCGGCGGGCTTTCGGTGCGCTGGAAGGAACTTCAACCGCCCAACCTTTGCGCAGAAGGTCCGAATCAAAAGTTTTTTCGGTCGGCTTGAATGGGGCCAAACCACCGGCAACCAGAAGCGTTGCCTCAGCCAAACCATAACAGGGATAAAACGCTTTCGGATTGAATCCGGCCGGGGCGAATTTCTCGGCGAAAGCCTGCAACGTTTCGGAACGAACCGGTTCCGCACCGTTAAAAGCGACTTTCCATGAGCTAAGGTCCAGTTGCTTGACCTGCTCCGGCTTGATTTTCTTGACACAAAGTTCATAGGCGAAGTTTGGCCCGCCGCTCACGGTCGCCTGGTAGCGCGAAATCGCAGAGAGCCAGCGGAACGGCCTTTGCAAAAACGCCATTGGCGACATGAAAATGTTGGGGCGGCCAACATACAGCGGCTGAAGAATTCCGCCGATCAGCCCCATGTCGTGGTAGGTTGGAAGCCAGAAAACGCCGCTTCCCGAGCGTGTGTTTTCAAACGCCGTAGAAATCGTCGCCGAGTTGTGCAACAGATTCGTGTGGGTAATGATCACCCCTTTCGGATTCCCTGTCGAACCTGACGTGTACTGGAGAAACGCCACGGTATCGCCGTGAATATCCGGCATGATCCACTTTTTCTCGGTTCCTGGCTCGATCTCGTTCGTATTGCACCACAGAAGCGAGGAAAGGAATGGGGTTTCTTTTAACTGTTTCTCGTTACGGCTCAGAACCTCAGTATTGGTCAAAGCGACTTTCGCGTTGCAGTCCTCAGCCACGATCTGCACCCGGTTCGCGGAGCGGTTTTTGCGCGGCGGATAAACCGGCACAGCGATGGTTCCGGCATACAGACAGCCAAAATAAGCAGCGATGAAATCCAGTCCGGGCGGAAAGAGCAGCATAGCTCGCTCACCGACCATCCCGTTCATCTGGAGCCACGCGGCGATGGCACGTGCTTTACGGTCCAAATCCGCATTAGTCATGCGAATCAGGTCCTCGTCACCGTCCACGAGGTAACCAAAAGCCATATCATTTGGCTGATGAGACGCACGATGACGAATCAAATCAACGACAGTAGGTGGACCGAAATAAGAACCGGGAAGGTGATCTATGTGTGCCACGGTTTACTCCTGAATTTAACGGCTGCAATAACAGGTTTCGCTGCGCTGAAAATAATTACGCAGTATAATATTCTCCCATATTATACATAAATTTTTCTTTTCTGGAAGTAGGGCCCCTGAATTTTTTTACTCTCGTTCTAATAAAATCCTTACACTCAACAGGAAATTTTGCTTAACCGTTCCATCTTAAAAATCATTGCCATCCCCCTTGACGCCTCGGGGGTTTAGGTTACAATTAAAGGAAACGACGCCTGGCGCGGGGGTTTCCGTGCCGCGTCCTGAAGTCAACCATTCCTTCCCACTCTTTCATCAGGAACCAGCCCATGAAAAAAATCCTTTCTCTCGCTCTGCTTGGCCTCAGTGTGTTTTTCGGCGTTTCCCGAGTAGCCGCAGCCCCTTCGCTCACGATCGTGGATCCGGATTCCCAACTCGCGCACGTCAACGCCTCGGACGTCATTAAGCCCGAAGACGGCTCGTACATCGAATTCGACGGGAACGACCCGACCCACCCGTGGCCCGGCCCGATCTGGGCAGGCGAGTGGAATCTCGACGGCTGCACGAAAATCGTCGTCGATCTGGAAAATCTCGAAGAGGAAACCGTTCAGTACGGGATCCGCATCGATGACGCCTCCGCCATTCAGAATAACGCGAACTGGTTCAGCTCGAATATTCGCGCGGCGGGAAAGAAACGCGACCAGTACATCATCACGATCCCCGCGAGTTTTCCCCCGCAGCTGATGGGAAAGGTGGAGGGGATGAGGGGCCTGCCCGGCGGTACAAAGAATCAGGCCGCGCTGGAATGGAAGAAAGTCCTCCGCTTCTTCATCATCGCCCCGAAACGTGAAAAGCCGGCCAAGTACCGGGTTTACTCGGTCAAGGCGTTCTTCGACCAGAAGCAGGGTGGAACGGCCGACTGGATGAAAATGAGCCCGGAGGAGTTCTTCCCGTTCATCGACTGCTACGGCCAGTTCAAGTACGAAGACTGGCCTGGAAAAATCCACTCGGACGATGAGTTCGCGCAGAGGATCGAGGACGAAAAAGCCGATCTGGCGGCCAATCCCCGCCCGAAGAACTGGGACGCTTACGGCGGGTGGCTGGATGGTCCGACGTTCAAGAGCACGGGGCATTTCTACCCGAAAAAGGTCAACGGAAAGTGGTGGCTCGTCACCCCGGAGGGGCATTTGTTCTGGTCCCACGGAACGGACTGCGTCGGCATGGGAAACGGCTCCGGCCCGGTCCAGTTCCGCGAGCATTACTTCGAGGGGCTTCCTGAAGGAAATTCACCGTTTTACGGCTGGTCGCAGACGCACATCGGTTTCTACGGCGATAAAGGCACGGTCCGCGCGTACAACTGGACCCGGTCCAACCTGAAACGGAAGTACGGCGGCGATTACGAGCAGATCCACAATAAGCTGGCGCACAAACGTCTCGCGAGCTGGGCGATGAACACGATCGGAAACTGGTCCGACGGGAATATTTATATGCAGCAGAAAACGCCCTACACCGTGACGCTCAACTGCCGCGGGCGGAACATTGAAGGCTCCGAAGGCTACTGGGGAAAATTCCCGGACCCGTTCGACGACGGCTTCCGTCAGTCAATCCGCGGTGCGGTCGCCCGGCAGAAAGAAGCCCTGGAAAGTCCGTACTGCATCGGCGCTTTCACGAATAATGAATTGGCGTGGGGGGATGAAACGTCCCTTTCCAAGGCTGCTCTGACCTCACCGCCTGACCAGCCGGCCAAGCAGGAACTGGTAAAATTCCTCCAGAAAAAGTACGAAACCGTGGAAAAGCTGAACGAGGCCTGGAAGACCGGATACGCGTCGTGGGACGCGATGCTTCAGGGGAAGGACGTTCCGAAGGCCGCAAATGAAAAGACCTCGGCCGTGTACGCCGACCTGGCGGACTTCTATTCCGTGATCGCCGACCAGTATTTCCTGGTCATCAACGAAGAACTCAAAGCGGCCGTTCCCGATGTTCTGGATTTGGGCTGCCGCTTCGCGTGGGGAAATGACCGCGCGACGCGTTCGATGGCGAAATTCGTGGACGTGATGAGCTTCAACCGCTACCAGGTGACGCTCGACGGCTTCAAGCTTCCGGAGGGGATCGACCGGCCGGTCATCATCGGGGAGTTCCATTTCGGAGCGCTCGACCGCGGAATGTTCCACACGGGTCTGGTGCCGACGAAAGACCAGAACGACCGCGCGCAGAAGTACTACGACTACGTGCTCTCGGCGCTGAACCACCCGAATTTCGTCGGGACGCACTGGTTCCAGTACGGCTCCCAGCCGTTCACGGGACGGTTCGACGGCGAGAACTACCAGATCGGTCTCGTGGACCTGACCGACACGCCGTACCCGGAAACGATCGCGAAAGTGCGTGAGATCGGGCGTAAAATGTATGAGATCCGGTATGGAAAATGAAACAAGAAATCGGGTTGTGGGAAACGGCGCATTCCGCGTCGTTCCCCTATCCTGGTTCTACGGGGACGACGTTTCCAGCGTCGTCTTTTAAAAATGTCTTTATTTTTATGATGACGCTTCCAGCGTCGTCCCCGTAAGTTGACGCGTATGGGTGAGATGTGCTGGAAAAATTTCCCCATTTTAAATTTTTTCTCTCCCGGGGGATGGCAGATGGCGATTTTTGTGGTATAATAGGAAAGAAAGCTGTTTTTCCCCCACTCATCTTAAAAAGCCTATGAACGCCAGACAGAACGCCGTCAAATCCATCGGAACCCAAATTACCACCCGCAGCGGACTGGTTGATTACAAAACCAGCAACCTTACAGAGATTTACGCATCGCTCGTTTTTACTGAGGCCGTGCAGAAAGAACGCCTTCCCGCTGAAGTCTTTGAATCCCTCCAGCAGACCATCCGGTGCGGTGGCGGTCTGGACCCGACGATCGCCCCGATCGTCGCGGCGGCCATGCGGGACTGGGCGATGGAACACGGCGCGACGCACTACTCCCACTGGTTCCAGCCCATGACCGGCGGCACGGCCGAGAAGCACGACTCGTTCCTCACCCCCAGCGGTTTTCTGAAAGCGATCGCGAAATTCAGTGGGAACGAACTGATCCGCGGCGAGTCCGACGCTTCGAGTTTTCCCTCCGGTGGTCTGCGCGCCACGTTCGAGGCCCGCGGCTACACGGCCTGGGACCCTTCCAGTCCCGCGTTTATTCTTCAAAATCCCAACGGCGCGACGCTCGTCATTCCCACCATGTTCGTGAGCTGGACCGGTGATTCGCTCGACCAGAAGACTCCGATGCTCCGCTCGCTCGACGTCCTGAACCGCGAAGCGCTGCGCGTCCTGCGTCTTTTCGGAAACGCGGAAGCCACGCGGGTGGAATGTACGCTCGGCGTGGAACAGGAATATTTCCTCGTGGACCGGCGACTGGCGATCCAACGGCCGGACCTGATCGTCTGCGGCCGAACCCTTTTCGGCGCACGTCCGCCCAAAGGCCAGGAGCTTGAGGATAATTACTTCGGCGCGATTCCTGAACGGGTTCTGGCGTTCATGACTGAAGTCGAGTTTGAACTGATGAAACTCGGCGTTCCGATCAAGACCCGCCACAACGAAGTCGCGCCGGGGCAGTTCGAGCTGGCGCCGACGTTTGAATCGACCAACCTCGCGCTGGACCACCAGATGCTCGTGATGCAGATCCTGCGCCAGACGGCCCGCCGCCACGGTTTCGTGTGCCTGCTTCATGAAAAACCTTTCGCGGGGGTCAACGGCTCCGGAAAGCATAATAACTGGTCGATCGGCACCGATACGGGCGAGAATCTTCTCGAGCCGGGCGACACGCCGGAGAGCAACGCGCAGTACCTGGTCTTCTGTGCCGTGGTTTGCCGGGCCGTGCATAAATACGCGCGTCTTCTGCGCCTTTCGACCGCCACGCCCAACAATGACTGCAGGCTCGGTGCCGCCGAAGCGCCGCCGGCGATCATGAGCGTTTACCTCGGAAAGGAAATGACCGACATTTTGGACTTCATCGCGGACGGTCACACGGAATCCGAAGACGCCCCGCATTCCGAGGAGGCCGAGCGGGCGATCGGGCTTCCCATTCTGAAAAAGCTCAAACGTCACTCCGGTGACCGGAACCGGACCAGCCCGTTCGCGTTCACGGGGAATAAATTCGAGTTCCGCGCCGTCGGATCGAGCCAGAACTCGGCGGCTGCCGTGACGGTTTTGAACACGATCGTCGCGGAAAGCCTCGATTTCGCTGCCACACGCATCGAGGCGGAAATGGCCGAAGGCAAAACCTTCAAAGCGGCCGTTCGTTCGGTTCTGGCCGAGATGATCCGCGAATTCCGCCCGATCCTTTTCAATGGCGATAATTACTCGCAGGAGTGGGTAGAAGAGTCCGAACGCCGCGGCCTGCCGAATCTGCGCGACACGGTGGACTGCCTGCCGGTCTTCACGGAGCCGGAGTCGATCGAACTGTTCGGGAAATACGGCGTTTTCACCGAGTCGGAACTGCGCAGTCGGCAGGAGATCACGGCCGAGAATTACTGCATGGTCCGCGGGATCGAGGCAGCCTCGATGATCCGGATCGCGCAGACCATGATCCTCCCCGCGGTGATCCGGCACAAAACCAACATTCTGCCCGGGCTGACGACCGTCACGCAGCGCAAGATCATGCAGGAACTGGACGAAAAACTCGATCTGCTCGTTCAGGCGATCGAAACCCTGAAACGGCGCCTGGCGGGAGTGAAACCCGAAATGAGCGTGATGGAGAAAGCGACGTTTTACCGTGACTCGGTCCTGAAAGGAATGTACGCACTGCGAGTCATTGTGGACTACCTCGAAAACCTGACCGAAGACGAGATCTGGCCGCTCCCCAACTACGCGGAACTGCTTTTCATCCGGTAAACCAGAACCTGTTGAACTGGAAACTCCCATTTAAACACGGATTTCCACGGATTCAAGGGATTTGAAGGATTCCATTTTCTCAAAACGAAATCCTTTTAATCCTCAAAAATCCGTGGAAATCCGTGTTTAAATTAGGGCTGAAAGTGGAACGCGCTCCCACCTGAAAAAAGAGTCTTGAAGTCTTGAGAAAATCCGATTTTTCTATTTTACCGCTCCGAACCGCCGGGTACGTCCCTGAAACGCGGTGATCGCCTCGCGCAGTTTTTCCTCGTTAAAATCAGGCCAGCAAACATCTGTAACCCAAAGCTCGGCGTAACTTAACTGCCAGAGCAGGAAATTGCTCAGACGCATCTCGCCCGCCGTGCGGATCAGAAGGTCCGGGTCCGGGATTCCCGACGTGTAGAGCGATGCCGCGAGTTGCTCCTCGTCGATCTCCTCGGGTTTTAACGTCCCATCCTGCGCTTTCCCTGCCAGCGTCCGCGCAGCATCGACGAGTTCCTGACGGCCGCCGTAATTGATCGCCAACTGAAGGGTCAAGCCCGTATTTTGCCCGGTCATCGCGATCGTTTCATCGATTTTTGCAAGTGCCGACTCGGGAAGCCCCTCCCGGCGGCCAATGACCCGCAGACGAATATTCTGCTCCATGAACTTGGGCCGCGAGGAGACCATGAAGTGTTCCAGAAGCGCCATCAGAGCGTCCAGCTCCATTTTCGGCCGCTTCCAGTTTTCGTTGGAAAAGCAGTAAAGAGTCAGGACTTCGATCCGGAGCCGAACGGCTTCCGCGACGATCTTCTCGACCGCCTTGACCCCTTCCCGGTGCCCGGCGGCGCGGGGTAAGCCACGCTTCTGCGCCCAGCGCCCGTTTCCATCCATGATGATCGCAACGTGCCGCAGACGATTCACCTCCGGCCCGGTCGGGATGGGGGAGGATTTTTTGGACGGTCGGGACCAGAAAAACATAAAACGGTTCCTGTGAAAAAGCGAAAAGGACATTTAACTAAATCATACCGCAGCCCGGCAGAAAGTCAAGCCCCCTGAAAAAATTTTCCGAAAATTTTTGGCCGGGCGGTTGAAATATTCGGGAGTCTGTGGTAGAATGGAGATTTGAGCCGCAACTCGCTCGTTCAAGTAAAATCAGTCGTTTTTCAACCGGGAAACTCACCGCAGGTGGGTCCCTCAGAACCTCAAAAAACAAAAAAAGATGAGCACAAAAAACTACCTTGCCGTCGATATGGGCGCGTCCTCCGGGCGTCATGTACTGGGTCGCCTGGACGGGGAAAACCTCACCCTTGAAGAAATGTTTCGTTTCGAAAACGGAGGCGTGGACCTCGGCGGAACGAATTACTGGGATCTGCCCGCCCTCTGGAAAAACGTTCAGCAGGGCCTGGCCGTCACCGCCTCGAAACTCGCTGAAGGCGAAACGCTTCAGAGCGTTGGGGTCGATACCTGGGGGGTCGATTTCGCGATGCTCGACCAGAACGACCACCTGCTCGGGAACCCGGTGACGTACCGCGACCACCGGACCGACGGTTTCCCGGAAGCCGCGTTTGAAACGGTCTCCCGCGCGGAAATTTTCGCCAAGACCGGCTTGCAGTTCATGCAGTTCAACACGGTGTATCAGCTCGTGGCAATGCAGCGTGCCGGGGATCCGCTCCTGAGCGTAGGAAAGCGCTTTTTGCAGATCCCCGACGTTTTCCACTGGCTCCTGAGCGGCGTGAAGGCGAACGAGTTCACCAACGCGACGACCACGCAGTTTTTCAACCCGCTGACGGGCGACTGGGCGTGGGAACTCCTCGAAAAACTGGGCGTTCCGACACATTTCCTCGGCAAGATCACGCCTCCCGGCACGAATCTCGGCCCACTGCGCAAGAGCGTGCAGGAAAAAACGGGCCTGGGGCCTGAAGTTTCGGTCGTTCTGCCCGGGACGCACGACACGGCAAGCGCCGTAATGGCGGTTCCAGCCGAGACGAAACCCGGCACGCAGCCGGACTGGGCGTACATCTCGCTCGGAACGTGGGCGCTCATGGGGATCGAGTCTCCCAAACCGATCATCAACGAGAAAATGCTCGAGCTGAATTTCACCAACGAAGGCGGCGTGGGAAACACGTGGCGCGTCCTGAAAAACATCACCGGCATGTGGATCCTGCAGGAGTGCAAACGCATCTGGAACGCGCAGGGGAAAGACTGGAACTGGGACGAACTGACCGCCATGAGCGACGCCGCGCCGTCACTTCAGCGTTTCATCAACGCCGAGGCGAACGAATTCTTCGCGCCGGTCAACATGGTGGAGCAAATCGTCGGTTTCTGCCAGCGTACGGGCCAGAGCGTCCCGCAGACCGAAGGCGAAGTCCTCAAATGCGCAGTGGAAAGCATTGCGATGCGGTTCCGCGACGTTTTCCGCATGTGCGAGGAGATCAACGGCCAGCGTATTGAAACGATCCACATTGTGGGCGGCGGGACGAAAAACCGCCAGCTTTGCCAGATGACCGCCAACGCGACCGGGCGTCGTGTGGTGACCGGGCCGGTAGAAGCGACCGCCATCGGAAATATTATGATCCAGGCCATCGCCGACGGCGCAGTCCGCGACATTTCCCAGGCGCGTGCGATCGTCCGGAACAGTTTCCCGATGGAGACGTACGAGCCGCAAAACACGGCCGCGTGGGACGAAGCATACGAGAAATACAGGAAAATCTGCTAAAGATCTGGCGGCCGATGTTCCCATACGTGTCAACTTGCGGAGACGACGCTGGAAGCGTCGTCTCCGCATTATTTCCCCTCTTTGATCTTTCTGTAGAGCGTTCTCTCGCTGATCCCCAGCATCGCCGCGGCTTCTTCCCGGTTCCCGTTCGTGTGGGCCAGCGTCTCACGGAGAAATTCCCGTTCCAGTTCATCCATCGTTTTCCCGATGAACGGCGCCAGCGGCCCGATGGGTGTGGCGGAGTCCGAGGTCGGCTCGTTCGGCAGGCAAATCACCCGGGACGGATCTTCCTGATTCGGACTCGAGGGAACCACGGCAGGCTGCTGAGCCGTGGGGGCCGTGTGTGCGTTCTGGAACCGCTTCAGTTCGTCTGCAGCCTCTTTTTCCGCTTCGGCGCGTTCTTCCGGCGAGACCAGTTCGTCGAGTTCCTCCGGCAGATCGTCCACGTTCAGGAGGCCATCGTAGTCCATCACGACCATGCTCTCGATGATGTTCCGCAGCTGGCGGACGTTCCCGGGGTAGTCGTACTGGAGCAGATATTTCCGGGCCGCGGCGGTCATTCCCCGGACTTCTTTTCCGTGCTTCTCGCAGAAGACGCGGATGAAATGGTCGATCAGGACCGGAATGTCGCCGTGGCGTTCCACCAGCGCGGGCAGCCGGATCGAGACGACTTTCAGCCGGTGGTACAAATCGCTGCGGAACGTCCCCGCCTCGATCGCGTCGGAAAGGTCCCGGTTGGTGGCGGAGATGAGCCGGACGTTCACTTTGATCGGCGTGTTGGACCCGACGCGGGTGATCTCGCTTTCTTCCAGCACGCGCAGGAGTTTGATCTGGGTCGCCATCGGCATATCACCGACCTCATCGAGAAAGAGCGTCCCGCCGTTTGCGTATTCGATTTTCCCCATTCGGTCCGCTATGGCACCGGTGAACGCGCCTTTGACGTGTCCGAAAAGCTCGCTTTCGAGCAGATTATCACTTAACGCGGCGCAGTTCAGCCCGACGAACGGCTTGTTCTTGCGCGGACTGTTCTGGTGAATGGCCTGCGCGATGAGTTCTTTTCCCGTACCCGTCGCGCCCTGGATCAGGACCGTAGAATTAGTCGGAGAGACGCGGCGAAGTTTTTCCACGATCGCGACCATCTCGGGACTGTTCCCGACCAGTTTCTCAAAGCCGAATTTTTCGTCCAAGCGGGTTTGAAGCTCCAGATTCGTGCGTTTCAGCGACGCGCTTTCGGCGGCCTTTTCCGCCACGGCCCGAAGCTGCTTGAGGTCGAGGGGTTTGAGGAGGTAATTGAACGCGCCCTGCTGCATCGCACTGACGGCGGAGGGGACACTCCCGTGGCCGGTCATGATGATCACGGCGCAGTTCGGAAGGGATTCCCGCGCGCAGTTGAGGACCCCAAAACCATCCACGCCTTCCATGATCAGGTCGGTGAAAATGACGTCGTAATAGCCGGCGGTGATTTTCTCGATTGCTTCTTCGCCGGAGGTGGCGATTTCCGTGACGTAACCAACTTTTGAAAGCCCGTAAGCCACGATTTGCGCGTGTTCCGGCTCATTATCGACGACCAGGATCGTGATGGATGAAGGGGTCATAGGGGTTCCTTTTCTCTGACTACTGATTGCTTAAACCACTGACTTCTATTTTATTCAGAAACCCAAAAAAGTCAAGGGGGCCGGGGAAATGAGGGGATTTCGGGAATTTTTTTTGTGAAAATCGTTTTCAGCCTCTTGACAAAAGGTGGAGAAATGATTAAACTATAGTTAATAGCGTGTCTGCGTCAAGCAGAATTCCCTCCCAATCTCGCCTTATTTAAAAAGGAATAGAAAATGTCCCTCAAGACCCATCGTCGTAATTTTCTGAAGTCCACCGCTGTCGCGGGGGCTGGAATGTTCATCATGAGCGACCTCATGGCCAATGAATCTCCGAACGAAGTCGTGCGTTTTGCCTCCGTCGGGATCGGCGGCAAGGGAACCAGTGACTCCACCGACGCAAATCGTTTCGGAAAAGTCGTGGCTTACTGCGACACGAACCGCAACCAGCTTAAAGGTGGCGAGAAACGTTTTGCAGGCGCGAAAGCCTACGAGGATTTCCGTGTTATGTTCGACGAAATGGCCGATCAGTTTGACGCGGTGACGGTTTCCACGGCGGACCACATGCATGCGATCATTGCCGCCACGGCCATGAAACACGGCAAAGCCACCTTCTGCCAGAAACCTCTGACCCGTACGATCTCTGAAGCCCGTATGCTCTCTACGTTGGCCAAAGAAAAGAACCTTGTGACCCAGATGGGGAACCAGGGAGTCGCTTCCCGTCAGACCCGTGAAAGTATCGCGCTTGTCCGTGCCGGTCTGGTCGGAACCGTGAAAGAAGTCATCGTCTGGACGAACCGTCCGATTTGGCCGCAGGGTGGCGAACGCGGCGAAGGCCAGCCTGTGCCGCCGCATCTCAACTGGGATTGCTGGCTTGGAGTCGCTCCGAAACGTCCGTACGTTCCGGGCGCTTATGATCCGTTCGCGTGGCGTGGCTGGTGGGACTTCGGTTCCGGCGCTCTTGGTGACATGGCTTGCCACACGTGCAGCGTTCCGTATTTCTCTCTCGAAATGAAAAACCCGACGTGGGTCCAGGCCATCACTTCCGGGCACAATTTCGACAGCTTCCCGAAGTGGAGCGAAATTCACTTTGAATTCCCGGCCAATGATTGGCGTCCGGGCTTTAAACTTACCTGGCTCGACGGCGGTAAAAAGCCGGATCCGTCTCTGCTCGGCGGTAACGAACCGGCTGCGTCTGCGTTCCTCATCATCGGTGACAAAGGTTCCTTCTACTCCCCGAACGACTACGGTACCAGCCGCGTGCTGATCGGTGAAGCGAAAGACCGCGAGCAGGAACTGCTTCCGAAGGTCAACGAGACGCTCGTCACGGCTGACGAATATGGCGGACACTTTGGTGAATTCGTGACGGCCATCAAGGAAAACAAGCCGCTGATGCCGTTCTCGAACATGATCGAAAAGTCCGGCGGACTGACCGAAACGATTCTGCTCGGTAACCTGGCGGTTTGGGCCGCGAACAAACCTGAAGAGCTTGGCGAAAAGGTCCTTTGGGATGCCGCCAACCTCAAGATTTTGGGCGAGCCGCAGGACCGCGAGCGTCTGGAATCGCTGGTTTATCCGACTTACCAGAACGGTTACAAAATCTGAGTGAAAAACTCTGACGCGACCTGAAAAACTCTTTCCTGACGGTACGAATGGAAACGTTTGTGCCGTCAGGGGTGTTTTTTTCAGGATGAGTCTCGCGTTTGTGCTGTGTTCATGAGTTTGTGGCCCGTTTCAGGGATAAAATTTTGCAAATGAGTGATTGTTTTAATGGAATTAAGCCTTTTTGAACAATGCGCATTGGTGAGCGGCCTGGCAAAGGACGCTGACCTGCTTTCCGCGAGGAAGGAGATCATGACCGGAATACAGCCGGCGCCAGAGGAGATCCCGGGCAGGTTGGCAGACGTTTTGGTCAATCGTGGAATCCTGAATCGCTGGCAGGCTCAGCAGCTTCTGGCTGGAAGAATCCGTTTTACGCTTGGAAACTACCGAATCTTTGACTCGATCGGTCATGGTGGAATGGGGCAGGTTTTCAAGGCACGGCACGAAATCACGGGAGTGGTTTACGCGATCAAGGTGCTGCCTCGTGAGAAGGCTACGCAATCTGCAATCGAGAATTTCCAACACGAAATTCAGAATATGGCAAATTTGAGCCATCCCAATCTGGTTCGCGCGGTCGATGCGGGCATGGATGGCAACGTTTATTACATGGTGACTGAGTATGTGCCGGGGCCCGATCTGCGTAAACTCGTACGCAGTCATGGCCCATTGACTCAGGAAATGGCGGCGAGTGTGATCGTACAGACTGCTCAGGGACTTTCTTACGCGCACCGCATGGGACTCGTTCACCGGGATGTGAAGCCGGGAAATATTCTTGTTGCGATGAATGGTGTCGCGAAACTTTCCGACATGGGACTGGCCAGTTCGGCAACGCGCGAAAAATCGACTAAAATCGTTGGTACGGCAGATTATATTTCCCCGGATCAGGTCCGCAATCCTCTTGCGCCGCAGCCGATTTGGGACATTTACTCCCTTGGTTGTACGCTGTATTATATTGTAACGGCTCAGGTACCGTATCCGAAGGGCTCGTCGTCGGACAAGGTCAAACTTCATCTTGATGCGAATGCCTACCCGGTCAATCCGTGCTCGCTGAACCCGATGATTTCGGAAGAGTTTGCGGACGTAATGGCCTGTATGATGGCTAAAAATCCGGCGGAACGGATCCCCACCGCGTTAGAAGTCATTCAGTTTCTTTCGCCGTGGTCGGATGGAACTCCTGTTCCGATTCGTGAAACAGACGTGGATATTTCGCCGTCTGGCAGTTTTCAGAGGAGCGACCTGGGCGAGTTTTTACCACAGGTCAGCTCGATCGCTAAAAATATTGTTGCTCAGGAGAAATCAGCGGCTTCTGAACCTCTCTCCAAACCGAATCAGGGGAAGTCTTCCGACGCAGGTATTCGACCGTTGGTTCAGATTGAGGAGGACGTTTCTCCCAATTCGCAGCAAATTCCCTCGCTCCTCCTGGTAGATGATTTACAGGATCCGGATGACTCCTCGAATCAGGAAGGGAATGCAACGGTTACCACTTCGAAACGAGGAGTGGTTCCACCGCCAGTTCCTCCCGCTGCACCTTCCAGCACGATTCGCAAGGCTTTTATTCTGGACACTTCTGATGATTCCAACGTGGATTTGGGAAACTTTGAGGTTCCGGAGGAGCCCGCCAGAAACGTTGATAGTGTTTTAAGCCGTTTCAAAAAGAACGCAATGAATTTCTTCAAGAAAAAGTAAGCCAGAGAAACCGGTTGAATCGGTCAGTTTTGATGTCCTGATTTAACCGGTTCTTCTCTGGAAAATCTGAAATTTTTAAAAATTTCTTAAAATTTTAATGGAATCACGGCTGAACCCTGTTGAAAAATTCCTAAAATCCGCTACAATAAAGTAAGGAACAGATTTTTTTATTCGCTGCGGCCTCACTGCTCGTTTTCGTTTCAGTGTTTCGTAGCGTGTATGTTATGGAATTGTTTCAGATTCCGGTAAAATCTTGCCTGTATTGTTTTTTTGTCCCTTTTTACCTGAGTTTCCTTTGAGGATTTTAAAGGGCCGTAGTTGAGATATTCATGTGGGCCAAATGGTGATAAAACTCGGGTTAGGGTGATATTTTATTTTTTCCTTATATTTAAATCCTTGGGGTGGAGAAAATGGAAAATGGTGAAACTTCGAAGTACGAACGTATTATTAAAAATTTGAGCGTGCTGGAGAGCCGAAACCCTGATTTGGGCCGGTTTTTGAGAGTTTTTGATGCATGGCTCGAAAATTTTGTAACCACTGGAAATGGTGTTGCTGTTTCTCAGGTTACCAGTAAGTTAGAGACGGCGGCAGATGGAAACACTTCCGTTTCTTCTTCCGCGGAGAAAAAAGAGCAGGGCCTAAATGCTGCGCCTGCTCCGGTGAAGAAAGACGTCATTCGGCTTATGCCTCAATTCCCGACGGCGAATGATGCATTGGTCACGGGAGGTTCCGTTTCAGCGGTTTCTCAACCGACAGGAACGGCGGGGATTCCTTCGCAAAATGTGGCTCCGGGATTTGTTCGTCCGGTCGTTGGAAGCTCGTTGGTCAAGGAATCGGGACAGACTGGTGAGAGCGTTTCCGATGTTCGGGCTGCGGATGCTTCCCAGAATGAACCGGTAAAAATGGATGCGTCCACTGGTGGTTTGTGGCGCAATGAAGACATTGATCAGCTTGAAAAACGTCTTTTGTTGAAAATCGAAGCATCCCGTTGGGCACTGGAGCGTGACCGTCTGCTGAAAAACTCGGTGAATTTTCAGACGGAAATTGAGCCGAAGGACCACAATCTTTTGGCGCGCGCTCGGGAATTGACGAATTGCTACTTATGGATGAACAATCCTGAAACGGCTCCGGTTATTGCGACGGAAACCTACGAAATGCTCGCGGACGCTTATGCCGCAGCCGCCTGCTGTGTCGGTTTTATGCGTCAGCTCATTGATTTGGTCGATCGTTCACCGAAGTCGGAGATACTCAATCGGATTTTGCGTGACGCTCTGTACATTACTGCAACGGCGCAGTCTGCTCTTCGCCGGGTGACGTATGATGTGAGCGGCCGTGAGGATCAGGACCAGATTCGGATTCACCGCTGGTTGACTCTTCTGACGAAGCGTTACGGAATTTACGTGAACCGCCACATGAAAAAGGATTCGCTTGCGCCGAAAGATCGTATTTATGTGATTCCGGATTACATCGCTCGTTTGCGCAAAGAAGTTGACAAACTCGGCCAGCGTCAAAAGATCCTTACGGAAGGGTTCCGCAGGATCCAGTACCACGCCAGCCGTATGACCAGTGAAAACGGAAACGATTACGATTGGAACAAAATTATTGAAACGGTCGATGAACTCGTGGATGCCGGTATCCCAGCCAATGACGAACGCTTCAAGACCGCGTTGAAGGACATTTTGCCGTCTCTGAAAACGGTTCCGGCGTATAAGGATCATCCATTCTTCATTAACGTATTGATGGAACTGGACTACTGGCATGAAAATGAAGCGCAGAAAGCCCGCGTGGCTCGTGAATTAAGCCTGACGCCGCCGCAGCCCAAAGCGGCTTCGGAGCCTTCGCCTGATGAATACACGAGTGTGTGGGACGAAATGGAACGTGAAGGAACTCCGGCAGGGAAACTTTCGCAGAACTCCACGGCTTCTACAGGGGATTTCCCGTCTGCTGCTGAACAAAACTTCAGGGACCCGTCGAAAGTTTCAACGCCTGCGTACTCTGCCGCTGGAACCGTTTCCAGTGCATTTGGAACGAATGGCTACGGGGAAAACCGTGACTCTGCTTTCTCGGGATACTCCAGTAACCGGAAGCCTTATGGGTTTGGGCAGGGGATTCTGGGGAGTAGTGACGAAAGAGAGCCTAAGGTGGGGGAAGTCCACGGAACGGGGGCAGTTGGGGCTGCTCCGTCTGACCAGCCGCTTCGGTACGTGGGAAACTCGACCTACAGCCGTCTGGCCAGTGGCCATCAGGGAATTCCTTCTTACGCGAGTGTCGTTTCGGAAAAGGCTCACGGCCATTACGAATCGGGATCTGCCGCCGAGTCTGAAGACGTAATCCGTCAGGCTCAGAGCGCGATTCAAGGCAAGACGCTGATTTTTGTGGACGGTCAGGATGATCCCGAGCTGAAGAAGGTTCTTCAGGAAAAACTGGGCGGAAAGATTGCATTCGCCGGTGAAGAGCAGATCGCATCCGAAATGAAGATCGCCCAACTTGAGCATCCGGGAAACGTCGCGGTGGTTCTGATGGTAGAAGGATCGGTTCCGACTGCCAACCGAAATGTGGAAAACTACTGTCGGCATTTCGACAAACCGCTGCTTCGTGTAAATCGCGAGCTGGATATTAATTCGGTGGCTCGTCAAATCGTCGCGGCGATGACACTTTGGCGCTGATTGATGTGGTTTTGGGCGGATCCGTGTTTTTTCGCGGGTTCGCCGTTGGCAAATATCAAACTCCAGTGCATAGACTTACCTGACCACTTCAGAAATGCGGAAAAAAGCTTTTATTACAGGAATTACGGGGCAGGATGGCGCGTACCTCAGCCACTTGCTTCTTTCGAAAGACTACGAGGTTCACGGACTGATACGCCGGACTTCCCAGTTCAATACTGCCCGGCTTCAGGAGCTCTGCGGAAATCTGGAATTTTCTGATGACGGGACGCTGGAAAACAGGCTTTTCCTGCATTATGGCGACTCTACGGACTCCCTGAATATCACAACACTCGTCGAGGAAATTCGGCCGGACGAAATTTACAATCTGGCGGCGCAGAGCCACGTGAAAGTGTCGTTTGAAATGCCGGTTTACACCTGTGATGTGGACGCGCTTGGGACCCTACGGATCCTGGAAGCGGTGCGTCAGGCGAAACTTACGGAAAAAACGCGCATTTATCAGGCATCCACCTCGGAGCTTTTTGGAAAGGTTCACGAAATTCCTCAAACAGAAACGACTCCTTTTCATCCTCGTTCGCCGTATGGAGTGGCCAAGCTGTTTGCGTATTGGATGACGGTCAACTATCGTGAATCTTATGGAATGTTCGCAAGCAATGGGATCCTGTTCAATCACGAGTCCCCGTTCCGCGGTGAAACTTTCGTCACGCGCAAAATTACCCTTGCGGTGGCGAGAATTATGAACGGTCTTCAGGATCGTTTGGAACTGGGGAATTTAAGCGCCAAACGTGATTGGGGCCACGCACGCGATTTCGTCGAGGCGATGTGGAAGATCCTTCAGCACGATGAGCCGGGGGATTTTATCATTGCTACGGGGGAACAACACTCTGTTCGTGAGTTCGTTACGCTGGCGTTTGAACACTGCGGTGTTTCGATCCGCTGGGAGGGTTCCGGCTTGAATGAAGTCGGAATTGCACGGGTCCCGGTACTGAAACACGATGGCGTTTCGAGTGGTTTTCAGCCTGGAAAACAGGATGTTTTTCCTTCTGAAGAACGGGTAGTCGTGGCCGTGAATCCCGAATTCTTTCGTCCGGCTGAAGTGGAAACCCTTCTGGGAAATCCGGCCAAGTCGCGGAATGTTCTCGGCTGGCACGCAAAAACCACGTTCCCGCAGCTCGTTTCGGAAATGATGAGCTACGATTTGAAAAAGATCCATTAAGGGACACTCGCGGCCCTGTATGTTCCGGGATTTGACCACAGGTCGCCAGCGGATGTTTTTTTATGTGGGAATCTGTTTATGCCCAATCCTCCCCGCAAACCCGCGAAATCCATTAACGTGAATGGCGAGTCAAAGGATAAACTTCCTTTTCTCGCCTGGAAATCACGTCTCGCCAAAGATCCGCAATTTATGCCGGCCACAGAAACGGATCAAAGCACTATGCTTTGGGGGGTTGGGGGCGTGGCCTGTTTCGTTCTTTGTTTTTTGTTATACTGTATATTCTCCTCGTTTTCCCAGACAGATTCCCTTGCTGTTGAGAAAGGCGCGGCTCCTGTATATGAATCGACCGCGTTCGATGTTCGGAATCATGGTTATCTGGTTGACATTAACTCAGCCAATGAGTATGAACTGCGTCTTCTCCCGGGCATTGGTGAGGTGATGGCCCGGAAAATTGTTGCGGACCGGGACACGAACGGGCCGTTTCAGTCGCTCAAGGACATTGAACGGGTTCCAGGGATCGGTAAAAAGAAACGCGAAACCCTAGAACCGTTTTTGGCGCCGATTGCAGGTTCGGGAGTACTGGTGGATCAGAGAGCGAATCAGGAATCATTGCTCAACGAGAATAATTCATGAAAAGAAAGTTTCTTTTGTTGGTTTTGGCAGTTTTAAGCTTCGCGGGGAATGTTCTCGCGGAACAGAGGATCTGCGTCCTGCCGCAGAACGTGGAGGAACTTAAAAAGCAAGAGATACCTGCTTCATCAGGAGGAAATGTTTGGACGGTTTCACATGCAGAATTGATTCATTGGGAAATTCTTCGGCCTGAAAAATACGATGAAGTTTACGCCCGGCTCTCAGGCGAATTCTTCCTGAGCCAGTTTTCCCTGAAATGGGGATTTCGTTTGGAACCTTTTTTCCCGCTTCTGTTTCCGAAAACACCCGAGACATTGCTGATGGCCGGGGCCGAAGTGCGGGAAAAACTCACTCAAGTCAAGCTTCAGATAAATCAGACGCTTCACGAAATCCATACGGATTATTTTTTGAGTCCTTTGCAGCTTTGGTGCTCACAAAATCAGGTCCCGCTTGAGTATGAAATTCGTGCGGAAGATTATGTTCCAGTGGCGTTTCTTATTCAGGATGCACAGGTCGTTCACCAGATTTTTACGAGAAAAGGGGTCTTCCCGGAAGCTCTCGCGAATTCCGTGGCGCGGCAGAATGGAAAATTGTATCTTGAGAAATGCCCGGTCGTTTATCCGAAAGACGGAACGGTTTTATTGATTTCAGACTCTGCTGTTTGTGGTGAAATTGAAAAAATCGAAGGGGCCCTGGATTATTTGGCCGAGTTTCAAATTCCTTATGCAACAGTGACTCTGGGTGAAAACGGCGCAGTGGTGGGTTTTGGCGCTGCATCGTGGAAAGTGATTCGGCTTATGAAACCACGTGAACAGTATTCACCTGAAAGTCAGAGATTTCTGAAACGCTTCGAGGAATTTGGAGGGAAAGTCGTAAAATAGTCAATAGAAATGGAAAAAAATGGAAAAACCGCGGAGAAATTGAGCAAAATCCACGAAATCCCTCTTGCAAAAAATCTCATTTTTGTTAAAATAGGTTTGTTATTATAATTTAAAGGAGTTTACTACGGCTAAATCAAAGTCCAAAAACGCAAAAAAACAGGCTGCCGAGACGGATGTCAAAGTTGTGTGTGAAAACCGAAAGGCACGCCATGATTACGAGATACTTGACACCATCGAATGTGGCATCATGTTGGTTGGAAGTGAAGTCAAGAGTTTGCGTGAAGGCCGTTGCTCCCTCAACGAAGCGTATGCCAAGATAAAAAACGGCGCAATTTGGCTTTTTGGCTGCGATATTCAGGAATATTTGGAAGCCAATCGCCTGAATCACGAGCCGAAACGCCCGCGTAAGTTACTGCTCCACCGTTCGGAAATTCACCGTTGTGAGACTCGAACGGCTGCGAAAGGGTTTACGCTCATACCTTTGCGGATTTATTTTCGGAAACATTACGCCAAAGTTCTCCTTGGGATTTGCCAGGGCAAGCACGAGCATGACAAGCGTCAGGCACTGAAAAAAGCGGATTCCGACCGTCGGATTAAACTTAATATGATGCGTTACCTTCAGCGGTAACCGGTTTTGGGAAACGTGTACTTATGCCAAGTTACCTCATTCGCTTTGGAACCATGCGCTGCCACGGGATTTTTTCCTGGAATAATACCCGGCAGATTTTACGGCGTGAGGAGTATGTTATCGTGCGTTCGGACCGTGGTCTGGAAATCGCTCAGGTTTTGTGCCAGGTTACGGAAAAGGACAAAGAACAGTTCCCTCCAGATATTGTGAGGGGGACGATTGTTCGTCAGATGACTTCCGATGACGCGAATGAGTACAATCGGATTCATTATCACGAAGCCGAGGAATTTCAGACGTGCCTTCGCTGTATTGCGAAACTTGGCCTGAATATGCACCTGGTGGACATTGAGCATATTTTTGGCGGAGAACGAATAGTCGTTTACTACCTTGCCGATGGCCGAATTGATTTTCGTGAACTGGTAAAGGTCCTGGCTACGGAATTCCAGACACGTATTGAGATGCGTCAGATAGGGGTTCGTGATGAAGCGAAGCTGCTGGCGGATTACGGCGATTGCGGGAAGGAATGTTGTTGTAACACGTATCTGACGATTATGCCCCCCGTTTCGATGAAGATGGCCAAGCTCCAAAAAGCGACGCTTGATCCATCAAAGATATCAGGACGCTGCGGTCGGCTGAAATGCTGTCTGCGTTATGAGTTTCCGGTTTACGAGGAACTTTTAGACAAATTGCCCCCTTTGGGGACGAAAATTCGCCACGAAGATGCCATTGGTCACGTAGTTGGTTACGAGATTTTGGCCCAGCAGGTTTATGTGGAAATGGAAGATCATCTCCATAAACTGGTGAATGTTTCAGAAATTGAAATTTTGGAAAAGCGTCCTCATTCGCAACATCGTAAGGCTGAAAAAAACGAGGAATCGGAAGATATTCTGCCTGACAAGGGTAAAAAATCATAAATTTACCTGTAAAATTATGATTTTGGTGAAGTTTTTGAAAGTTTTGACGATAAAATAGATAAAATAAACCCCAATTTGCCAAAAATTGAAGTATCGGTACCGGAAAACCGATGATTTACTAAAATATTATTTTTTTCAGGTGGGGGACACTTGAAATTTTGTAAAATTCAGATATACTGGATTTTTTATTGTAATAAAAACGTCAGGCTTGTATTGACAGAAATAGCAAGCCTTTAAACCGCGAGAATAGAGAAGAAACAATGCGTTTTTTACTGCTCGACAAAATTAAAGAAGTCAAACTTGGTGAATCTCTTACCGCCGTTAAGAATCTTACGCTTTCAGAAGAGTATCTCGCTGATCATTTCCCGGGTTTCCCGGTTATGCCTGGTGTATTGATGTTGGAAGCAATGACGGAAGCTGCCGCGTGGCTGATTCGCCTGACGGATAATTATGCCGACAGTATTGTCTCGCTGAAAGAAGCTCGTAACGTCAAGTATAACCATTTTGTTCAGCCAGGTGAAACACTTGAGATTCGGGTTCAGATGGTAAGCCGCGGTAACGGCGAAACGAAATTCAAGGCAGAAGGTTGGCTCGGAGAAACACAGGCGCTTTCTGCCCGACTTGTACTTAGTCATCACAGTATTGGGCGTGATTATCCGAGTATGGCGTGGAAAGACGCGGAAGTCATCGAGGATATGAAAAAAATCTATGCCTTGATCGGGCCTAACGACTAAGTATTCCCTTTTAATGTTTTTTAATTGTTTGTGAAGACTGCTGAAGTGGATTTGCTTCGCATATTCATTTTGCTGTCGGGTTTTGTAACTTCCATTGGAGAGAAAAAATGACCATTGATCCGGAAATTTTTGAAAAAGTTCAGGCGACTCTGTGTGATGCTCTGAGTGTTGATGAGGATGAAGTCACTGAAGACGCGACTCTCGTCGGTGACTTGGGCGCGGAATCCATTGACTTCCTCGACATCGTGTTCCGCCTTGAAAAAGCGTTCGGTATCAAAGTTGAACGCGGTGAACTTTTCCCGGCTGACATTTTTGAAAACGAAAACTTTACGCAGAATAACCGCCTGAACGCTGAAGGAATGGCTGCTCTGCGTGAACGTCTTCCGTTCATTGATCTGACCGAGTTCGAGAAAAATCCGGTCGTTCAGGAATTCCCGAGCAAAATGACGGTCGCCGATATGTGCCGCTTCGTCCAGTCCAAACTCGGCTGATTGTGAGACGAAAACCGTTTAGGCGGTTGTGTCCGTGTCCGGCGATTTTGAAGATTTACCCGGACACGGGCATCGTTGAATTAATCATCCTGCAATCGATACAAAGGTTTCTCAAATATGCGTTGGTATTGGATCGACCGCTATACGGAGTTTGTGCGCGGCAAAAGAGCGACTGCTATCAAGTGTATCTCAATGGCTGAGCCGCACTTGCATGATCATTTCGAGCATTTTCCGATGATGCCTCATCCGCTGGTCATTGAGGGCGTTGCGCAGACGGGCGGTCTGTTGATTTGTGAATATAATAACTGCCAGGAAAAGGTCGTTTTGGCCAAGTTGGTTAAAGCCATTTTCTATTGTGAAGCGGTGCCGGGTGATGTTCTTACCTACCACACAGATGTTCAGTACATGAACGAAAATGGAGCGTCCATTACGGCTACGAGTCACATTGGGGACAAGTTGCACGCTGAGTTTGAAATGATGTTTGCATACCTGGACCATAACGAGTTCGGCGACAAAGAGCTTTTCTCAGTTAAAGACTACAAAAATCTCTTTTTCAATTTTCATGTTTATGAAATTGGCAAAGAGGCTGATGGTGTAACGCCAATTAGTGTTCCTGAGTGCTTCAAAAATATTTAATGGATTTTTTTACAAAACGGACTTTGTAAACGGAAGGCTGAAGTCATGAAAAGACGCGTTGTTGTTACTGGTTTGGGTTGTGTCACACCGTTGGGGTCTGATGCTGATACTGTGTGGAAGCGCCTGCTGAATGGCGAGTCCGCTGTGGACTACATTACGCGTTTCGACGCTACGAGTTTTCCGACCAAAATCGCCGCGGAAGTGAAGAATTGGGACCTTTCTGAAGTTGGCGAGGATCCCAAACGCTGGGCAAACCAGGGACTTAATACCCAGTTCGCTGTCGGGGCCGCAAAAAAGGCCGTGGCTGACTCAGGGATCATGGATATTTCTTTCGATCCGCTTCGCTTTGGGGTTTACACTGGAGGCGGTGAAGCTCAGCAGGATTTTCTTGACTTCGCCCAGATGATGGTAGCGGGAATTCGTTCCGGTGAACTGGCGGGTAAGGAATTTGAACTGAGCGCGTTCATTCGTAAAGGACTTGAAAATTTCAATCCGGAAGCCGAGATTGAACAGTCCCCCAATATGCCGTCTGCGCACCTTGCCGCGTTGTTTAACGCCCAGGGACCGAACAGCAACTGCCTTACCGCTTGTGCAGCCTCGGTGCAGTCGGTGGGAGAAGCAACGGAAATCATTCGTCGGGGCGATGCGGACATTATGCTTTCCGGCGGCACGCACAGCATGATTCATCCGATGGGGGTCATGGGCTTTAACCTTCTGACCGCTTTGAGTACGGATAACGACGACCCGAAAGCTGCGAGCCGCCCGTTTGACGCGACTCGCCACGGTTTCATTTTGGGTGAAGGCTCGGCCATGTTTGTTCTGGAAGAGTACGAACACGCCAAAAAGCGCGGCGCAAAAATCTACGGTGAAGTTGCCGGTTACGGTTCTACTGCCGATGCTTTCCGTATTACCGATACGCATCCGGAAGGGCGCGGTGCGATCGCTTGCATTAAAATGGCTCTGGACGATGCCGGCGCGAATCTGGAAGATGTGGATTACATCAACGCACATGGAACCAGTACGAAAGTCAACGACAAAGTTGAGACGTTGGCCATCAAGCAGGTTTTCGGTGAACGCGCTTATAAAATCCCGGTTTCCAGTACGAAGTCGATGATTGGGCACATGATTGCCGCTGCCGGTGCGAGCGAAATGTTGTACTGCCTGCTGGCGATGCGTGACTCGATCGTTCCGCCGACGATCAACTACCACAATCCTGACCCGGAATGCGACCTGGATTACGTCCCGAACGTCTGCCGTCAGCTTCCCAAGTGTGATTGCTGCCTGACGAACAGTTTCGGCTTTGGCGGTCAGAATGTTTCGATTCTCGTCAAGAAGGTCTGATCAACGAATTTTTAAGGGCTTGATCCGGCTGGGACCCAGATCCCGGTCGGATTTTTTTGTGAAGTGGGAGAGTGAAAATGAAAGGTCTTCTTTGGAATGAAACGCCGGTTTCGATTGAGAATCAGCAGATCACGAAGATCCCGAACGGGCCGGGGCTGAAGCACATCGCACCGGGACTCGTGGACATTCAGGTCAATGGTTTCGGGGGCGTCGATTTCAACGACCCGAAAATCACGCTGGCCGACTACCGTCAGGCGTTGAAAGCGCTCCGTGAACACCGTGTGACATGTGCTCTGCCGACGCTTATCACGAATCAGGGCCAAACGCTTGAAGAGCAACTCACTCGGCTGGAGGCTTACCGCTCGGAAACGCAGCAGGGAGGAGAAACTGAACTGGCGGCGGCGCCGTTTTACCACTTGGAAGGGCCGTTCATCTCGCCAGAGGAGGGCTACAGAGGGGCGCATCCGCTTGAGGACGTGATGGCGCTCGATGACCCGCAGGCGGAAAAGTGGATCGAGGCGTGGCAGACGGCCGCCAACGGGCGCATCCGGATCATGACGTTCAGCCCGCACACGGACGCGGAGACGGTGAAACGTTTCACCGGGATTTTGAAATCGAACGGGATCTTGCCGTCGGTCGGGCATACGCACGCTTCAGCGGCCCAGATCCATGCGGCGGTCGAGGCCGGGGCCGTACTGGCGACGCACTTGGGAAATGCTTGCGCCCAGCTTCTTCCGCGTCACGAAAACCCGATCTGGGCGGCGCTTGCGGAGGATCTGCTCTCGGTTTCAATGATTGGAGATGGGTTTCATCTCCCGCCCGAAATGCTGAAGGTTTTCTACCGGATGAAAGGCCGTGGACGTACCTTCCTCATCAGCGACGCAACACAATACGCTGGCAAAGAACCGGGCGAGTACCACACGCACATCGGCGGGGACGTCGTTTTGACGCCGGAACGAAAACTGCACATAAAGGGAAGCCCAAAGGTTTTGGCGGGAGCGGCCAAATCACTCTGGGAGGACTGGAAACACGTGAAGGAGCTTGGTTTTGCGTCCCCTGAGGAACTCTGGTTTGCTGCTAGCGGCGCCCCGCTTGCGTTTCTGATCGGTAAAGATTTCGATTGGGAATACACACCGTACGTGTTTGTATAGAATACCGCCATCTCAAAATGGTGGTTTTTACGAGGCCGAGCGGGGGTAAAGAGCCCCTGCTTTTAATCGTATTTGAGAAATTTCGGCGATTCCTCTTGATAAAAAAATTATTTCTGCTAAAATAGTATGGAATTGCTCGTCTTCTTTTCATTTTAAGACTTTTTACCATTTACACTGTTTACTGAAAGCTGGCAAATCGTGGCGGAATTGAATCCTGTTTCTATCATTCGTAATATTGGCATTGCGGCGCACATCGACTCGGGAAAAACCACGCTCAGCGAGCGTATTCTTTTTTATGCCGGCCGGATCCATCGCATGAACGAGATCTCCGAGGGCGCCGGCGCGACGATGGACTCGATGGACCTGGAGCGCGAGCGCGGGATCACGATCCAGAGCGCGGCCACGACCGTTCATTGGAAGGACCGTCAGATCAACCTGATCGATACGCCGGGGCACGTGGATTTTACGGTCGAGGTCGAACGCTCCCTGCGCGTGCTGGACGGGGCGGTTCTGGTCCTTTGTGCCGTCGGCGGGGTCCAGCCCCAGTCACTGACGATCGACCGCCAAATGCGCCGTTACAAAGTGCCGCGCCTGGCGTTCATCAATAAAATGGACCGGACCGGCGCGAATCCGTTCGAGGTCGTGCGTCAGCTTCACGAGAGGCTCGCCTGTAACCCGGTGATGATGGAGTACCCCATCGGGAAAGAGAACGATTTTCAAGGGGTCGTGGACCTCATCACCCGCGAGGCGATCTACTTCGACGGGGCGAACGGCGAGAAAGTCCGCCGGGAGCCGTGCCCCGAAAATCTCTGCGAGGTGGTGGAGGAGTACCGCGGGAAGATGCTCGAAAGCCTTTCCATGTTCAGCGACGATATTTTGGAACTGCTTCTGAGCGATGAAAGCGAGAAAATCACGAACGAGAAGATTTGTGAGGTCATCCGCAGCGCGACGCAGGCGGGCCTTATGACGCCGGTCTATATGGGGACGGCGTACAAGAATAAAGGGGTCCAGCCGCTTCTCGACGCGGTCGTGGAATTTTTGCCGGCCCCGACCGACACGCATCCGGCCGCGCTGGAGTTTCAGGAGCCGCACAGGGAAATCGCGCTCAAGCCGGATTCTGCGCTCCCGACTGTTGCGATGGCGTTCAAGATCGTGGAGGACCCATACGGGACGCTCGTTTTTATGCGTATTTATCAGGGGTCGTTCCGGAAGGGCGAGCAGTACTATAATCAGCGCACCGGGAACCGTGAGCGGTTCGGCCGAATCGTGAGGATACACGCCGACGAGCGAATGGAAATTGAAGAAGCGGGGGCTGGCGAGATCGTGGCGATCATGGGGCTTGACTGTGCTTCCGGCGACACGTTTTGCAGTGAGTACCCGTTCTGCACACTCCAAAGTATGTATGTGCCAGAGCCGGTGATCCAGGTCGCGATCACGCCCAAAGAACGGGGCGACGCGAATAAACTCGGGAAAGCCCTTCAGCGTTTCCGCCGGGAGGACCCAACGCTGATCATTACGACCGACCAGGAAACCTCTGAGACGATCATGTCCGGTATGGGCGAGCTGCATCTGGAGGTTTACGTCGAGCGTATCCGGCGGGAGTACAAGGTGGACGTGGAGGTTTCCAACCCGCGTGTGAACTACCGCGAAGCGCCGACCCAGCCGTTTAAATTTGATTACCGGTACAGAAAGCAGACCGGCGGTTCCGGCCAATACGCGCACATCGTGGGTGAGCTTTTGCCTCTTTCGGGAGAGGGAACGGATGAATTCTTCCTCTTCGAGGAACACGTGGTTGGCGGGCGCATTCCGCGTCAGTACATTCCGGCCATTGAAAAGGGGGTGCGCAAGTCGCTCGATAAAGGCCCTGTGGCGGGGTTCCCGATCGTGAATCTGCACTATATCGTGAACGACGGGTCGTACCACGAGGTCGATAGTTCGGACATGGCGTTCCAGATTTGCGCGCAGACAACGATTCGCGAGTATTTCCCAAAAACGAAGCCATGCCTGCTTGAGCCGGTGATGAAGATCGCGATCGAATGCCCGCAGAGTTTCCAGGGGTCTGTCGTGGGCGATCTTTCCCAGCGCCGCGGCGTGATCATGAACACGGAAATCGTTCAGGGGACCGTTCGCATTGAGGGGGAAGTGCCGCTTGCCGAAACGTTCGGTTACATGACCGACCTGAGAAGTATCACGCAAGGGCAGGGGACTTTCCTCCTGATGTTCTCACGCTACAGGCCACTCCCAGCGCACCTTCAGGACGAAGTGATCCTGGAGCGGAAGAAGCAGTTGAGCGGGAAATGAAAAACTAAAAGGAAGTTTCCAAAACCTGAACCCATTTTCCGGAGTGAGAGCACCGTCTGGTTCAAACCTTAATTTAAACACGGATTTCCACGGATTAAAAGGATTTCCGCAGATTATTTAAAGGGGGTACACGTGAATTTTCTCCATTTTAATTCAAAAAAAGAAATCCATTTAATCCCTTGAATCCGTGTAAATCCGTGTAAATCCGTGTTTAAATAAAAAGCTTAAAGTGAAATGGATTTAGAGTTTAGAATGTGAGGTTTGAAGCTTCCTTAAAATTTTCGAGTCCGGCTTTTTTGAATCATTGAGTCCTTGAATCCCCAAAATCCCTCATGCCGCTTTCAGCCACCATTTTCGAGATCCGCGAATTCTCCATTTTTGACGGAGCGGGCATTCGCACGACGGTCTTTCTGAAAGGCTGCCCGCTGCGCTGCGCCTGGTGCCACAATCCGGAGGGGATCGCGTTCGAGCCTCAAATTTTGTTCAACGCGCAGAAGTGCCGGCACTGCGGAAACTGCCTCAAAGAGCACGCGCCGGACGCTTTGCCGGAGAGTTTCTGCCCCACGGGCGCGAAACGTTTGTGCGGCTTTCGGATGGACTCGGACGAACTGGCGGCCAAACTCCTGCGGCAGGCCGACGTTTACGCCATGAGCGGCGGCGGAGTGACTTTTTCGGGAGGCGAGCCGCTCGCTCAGGCTCCGTTTGTGCGGGAGGTGATGCGCAAACTCCACGAAAATGGCGTTCAGACCGCGGTGGAAACCTCCGGCGCCGTCAGCCCCGAGTTTTACCGCCTCGGGCTGGAATTCTGCGACTTCGTCTTTCAGGACCTCAAGCACCCGACGCCCGAGGGCTTCCGGCACTACTGCGGCGGGGATCTGGCGCTGGTCCTGCGAAACGTGGAGAAGCTCAAAGTGTCCGGGAAACCGTTCGTCTTCCGGATCCCGCTGATCCCGGAGGTGAACGACTCGCTCGAGTGTATGACCCGATTCGCGGAACTCGCCGGGGGGATCCCGACACTTCAGCGGGTCGAGATTTTGCCGTACCATCTGACCGCCGGCGCGAAGTACCATCTGGTCGGCCTCGAGTACAAACCTGAATTTCCGGAGGAGCGGACGCACGAAATCTTCACCGCCCCGTTCGAGGAAAGGGGGATCCCGTGGAAAATTCTGTGAAATCCTCGGGCCGGGAAGAACGGGCGGACGTCCTGATTCTGGGCGCGGGACCGGCGGGACTTATGGCGGCGCTCGGCGCGGCGGGGCTTTCTGCGTCGAATTTCGATTTGAGGAAAAACCGGAAGAAAATCTTTCTGATCGAGAAAATGCCGAAGCCGGGCCGGAAGCTCCTCATTGCGGGAAGCGGCCGGTGCAATGTCACGCACGCCGGCCCGATCGACGATTTTTTTACTCATTATGGCCAGGATGTACGCAAGGCCCGTTTCGTGAAGCCGGCGCTGATGAACTTCACGAATCAAAATCTTGTGGCGTTTCTGGCGTCCCGGGGTTTGCAGTGTGTTGAGCTGAATGACGGGAAGATTTTCCCTCGTTCCGAGAATTCGCGCGATGTGCTGCGGGTCCTGCTGGAGGCTTGCGAAGACGCCGGCGTTCGGATCCTCTGCGGCGAAGAAGTCACGGCTTTGAGCCGAAACGGAGAAACGTCGATTTTTGAGGCGAAAACGCGCTCGGGCTGGGCGTTTCAGGCCGAAAAACTCGTCTGCGCGGTCGGTGGAAAATCGTTTCCCGCGACGGGTTCCACCGGTGACGGCCAGATCTTCGCGCGAGATCTCGGCCTTCCGTTCGTCGAGCTGCGTCCGGCGCTCACGCCCGTGACGGTGAAGGCGTATGCGTTCGCGTCCTGCGCCGGGATCGCGCTTCCGGAAATGCTCGTGACGCTTTGGCGGTCCGGGAAAAAACTCGCGGAGCGCCGTGGCGACGTGCTTTTCACCCACCATGGTCTTTCCGGCCCGGGAATTCTGGACTTCAGCCGGGATTTTCTTCCCGGGGATGAACTTCACCTGACGCTCGCCGAGGGGCTGGAGGACGCACTGTTCAACGAGCTTTTTCAGGAAAACCCGCAGAAAGAGATTGGGAATCTGATCCGCACGGAGTTTCGGCTCCCGGACCGTTTCGTGGCGGAACTGCTTCGGACGGAAGGGTTTTCGGCGGAAATGAAAGCGTGGGAAGTGACCAAAAAAACGCGCAAAACCCTCCTGAAACTTTTGAAGGATTTTGCGCTCGTGATTCAAAATCTCGGCGGCTTCCGCGAGGCGATGGTGACGGCGGGGGGAATCGCGCTGGAGCAGGTGAATCGGCAGACGATGGAATCCCGACTGGTGCCGGGGCTTTATTTCGCTGGGGAAGTGCTCGACGTGGACGGCGACACGGGCGGGTTTAACCTCCAGTTCGCGTTTTCGTCCGGGCTTCTGGCGGGTCAGAGCACCGGAGCGATTCAGACCGAAGCGAGTCAGACCGGCGCGTAATTCCGCGCTTCGCGCTTCATTTACCGCCTTCCATCGTGTACGCTTTTCCGTTGGGCATTCCGTACCCGTGCGTGTTACCCTGATGGAACGTCAGTTTCTTTGGAACGTTCAGATTATTGAAAACGACCACCTGACCCGACGGCGGGCAGACATAATCCCCCAGGCCCGCGTCCATCGTCACGGGGCACTGGATCCGCTTCGCGTGGTTGGCCGGATCGAGAAATTCCAGCGCTTCGGTCCATTCCGGCCGCCAGCCGGTAAGGCGGTTCATTTTGGTCGGGCCGGAAAGGTCGAGGCACCACGCCACATTCGCGTAACACTCGGTCACATCGTGGTCGAGGCCCGCGACGCTCAGACTCTGGAACGCGCCGCCGCTTCCGCCCGTGACTTTCAGGTTTTTGCCGTCCCACTCGGGAAGAGTCTTGACGAACTGAACGGCCCGCAGAGCGCGCAGAATGATCCCGTTCAGGTAGCTCGTTTCGGTTTTCTGGTTTTCCTCTTTGTTAAAGCCGAACCCGCGCAGCTCGCCTTGGAAGAGGCTGGTGTAATACTCCTGCGGCTGGCCGTTCAGGATCCCGTGAATATTAATGTTCAGGGCGATTCCTTTTTTGCCGAATCCGACCGGCTTGTTCGCGCTGTTGCAGCCGTACCCGTGGAAAGAAACTTCCGCCGGGAGCGACTTTTCCTTCGCGTCTTTGGGCATACACAAGTAGCCGGAGGCGGGCTTCCCGATGCACCGGATCTTCACGTCCCAGCAGAGTACATTTGGGTCGCCGCTTTCGACCGGGACCATTTCGAGCGCCTCGACGGGCACTTCCTCCAGGCGCACTTTCTGACCGTCCCAGTAGGCGTCAAAACCTTCCGGCTCCGGTGCGCTTTTGATCTCGTCCATCAATACGCCCGCGCCGCCGTAAAACTCGACGTTTTTGCAATACTGTGGCTCCGGTTCGCGTTTGAGCGGCTTGCCGTCTTCACCGATCGCCTGACAAAAAACGTACACGAACCCGGGGACCTTGAGCGACGTCTTGATGAGGAACGGCTCCGAGGCGTTGGAAACGGTTTCGCCCGACTCGGTGATCCCATCGTCGCCTGTCCGGCGCCAGGTGAATTTTACGCCGTCAACGGGTTTGCCGTCAAGGAGCGCCTGGATTTTGAACGTCATTTCCTCGCCCGGCTGGTATTCAAGAGGATTTTTGTCGGTCTCTCCATAAAAACTGTAATTGGCGGCAAGTAAAACCGTGGCCAGCAGGAACTGGAACACGAACGTGAAAGGAAAGATTTTTCTCATGGGATTATCAACAAAATAAAAGTCAGAGGGGCATTTCGATGCTTTATATTCCCCCCTCTCCTTAAAACCTTTTTGAATTTTGATTGTTTTTTATTTTCCGGCCTTTTTGCGCTCTTTTTCCAGTTCTTTCTTTTCCATTTCAAGCATTTTCTTTTCGTTCTTGAGCCTGTCCTCATTGGTGGCTTTCAGATACGCGACACGTTCTTTGTCGTTATGCTTTTTGGCCTCTGCGAGCTGTTCCTTATAGATTTTTTCGGCTTCCTTGATGTACTCTTCCCTCTCTTTGATGGCTTCTTCAAGGGTTTCAACCGGGGGTTTGGGCTGGTACTTTTTTTTGCCGCAGCCGGAAAGAAGCCCAGAGAAAAGGGATACAGCAGAGATTGAAATAAATGTTCTACGGTTCATGGGAATCTCCATTGAAAAGGAAAGTGAAACGAAACCAGGAGTTTCGAGGTGATTTATTCGCTCCTGATTTTTTTGATTATAGGCGATTGCTGCGATTAATAAAAGGGGAGGGGAAAAGATTTTTTCATTTTTCACCCTTAAAGATGAAAAAAAGTTTCCAAAAATGAGAAAAAAACCAAATATTCCTTAAAAGATTCGTCTCCCCCCCTTCCCAAAACGCGCTTGTGTGCTATAATACCCCTACCTTTTTGTAGTAGGGCTACAAATTGGATGTTGTAACTGTTCATTTATTTCACGGCGGCGTAAAACCTTCCGTGCAAAACAAGGAAAAAGGATCAGATGTCAATCACGAAAGAAATCAAACAGGAAACGATTCAGAACTTTAAACGCAGTGCCAACGATACAGGAAGCTCGGAGGTACAAATTGCCCTTCTTACGGCTCGCATTAATTCTTTGACCGTGCACATGCAGTCCCACAGCAAAGATTATTCATGCCGCCGTGGTCTTCTTCGCCTCGTTAGCCAGCGCCGTGGTCTGCTCGACTACCTCAAGCGTGTTGACCCACAGCGTTACCTGGACATCATCAAGAAGCTGAACATTCGTAAGTAAAACATTTGTGTTCCCGTGTGAAATCAGACTCGGCTGCTGAGTGGATCGGCAGTTGAGTCTCCTTGATTTTAGCGCTTTGATTCCTCAGATTCGCGCGGGAAGTGTGTGGTACAGAATCAGTATTCGGGATGAAAGCCGGAAACGTGCCAGAGGTTCGTCTCTTATTTTTCTTTTCTTGGGTAATGATTCTGGATTTTTCGTTAGGCTTGTTACATTTGAGATTTTCAGGAATTGCCCAAAGTTCTTTGTGTTGCAAAGTGCCGGGTGTTCTTCAAAATCTTGAGTGAGTTACGAGAGTGTCTGCTTTGGGAATCGTCATTGGTCGGTGAGAAAGTCGTTAGTTGGCGGATTTGCAGGTGTAGTGAGTATTCAAAGCAGGCAGTGTTTTTTTGTGTGTCATTTCTGTTAGTCAAATTCTCGCAGGAAATTGAAGAGCTGTGAATGGCCCATTGAGTGAAAAGGATAATTCAGAAATGTCGGAAGTCGAATCTAAAAAAATTCGTGTTGAAAAGAAGATTGGGAAAGAAACGCTCTGGTTTGAAACGGGCGAATTGGCCAAGCAGGCCGCCGGAAGCTGCCTCGTGGGGTACGGTGATACGATCGTCCTGGTAGCTTGCACGACAGGGGATGCCGTCGCCGGTCAGGATTTCTTCCCACTAACGTGTGATTATCGGGAACGCGTTGCAGCTGCCGGAAAATTCCCGGGCGGGTTTGTGAAGCGTGAAGGTCGTCCCAACCTGAAAGAAACCCTGACCGCCCGCCTGATTGACCGTCCGATCCGTCCGCTCTTCCCGAGCTGGTTCAAAGATGAAGTGATGGTCTTCGCGACAGTTCTGGCAAGTGACCGTCAACACGACGGTGATATGCTGGCGATGAATGGCGCGAGTGCTGCTCTTTCGATTTCTCCTCTTCCTTTCCTTGGTCCTATTGCTTCTGTTCGTCTTGCCTGTGTCGAAGGCCGTCTGATTCCTTTCCCGTCTCAGGATGAGTTATGCGAGAGTGATCTCGATCTGGTCGTTTCCGGAAATGAAGATTCCATTCTGATGATCGAGGGTTTCGCCGACGAAATGCCGGAGGAACTTATGGCTCAGGCGATCGAGGCCGCTCACGACTGCATCCGTGAAATCGTCGCTCTTCAGCGCGAGTTCATCGCAGCGGTCAATCCGGTCAAAAAAGAGTACCCGCCGGTTGAAGACGATGGTCTGTACGATGTCGTGAAAGAAAAGTATTATGACGCGTATTATGAGGCAAAACACACCGTTGGAAAGCTGGACCGTGCGGAAGCGGTAAATGCTCTGAAAGCCAAAATTTCTGCCGAGATGATCCCGGATCCGGAAGCGGAAGGCGCCATTCTTCAGGCGCGTCTGGACGCCGTGATGGAGCAGCTCGAAAAACAGGTCGTTCGTGATCAGATCCTCAGCGGCTGCCGTTCTGATGGCCGTGGTTTGAAGGAGATCCGCCCGCTGATGTGCAAGGCGGGAGTTCTGCCGCGTGTTCACGGCTCGGCTATTTTCCAGCGCGGCGAAACGCAGGCGCTTATCACAGTGACGCTCGGAACGACCCGTGACGAGCAGCGTGTGGACGGTCTGTTTGAGGAATACAGCAAAAAGTTTATGTTGGACTACAACTTCCCGCCGTACTCGGTTGGTGAGTGCCGTCCGATCCGCAGCCCGGGCCGCCGCGAGCTTGGTCATGGTGCGCTGGCGGAACGCAGCGTGAACCCCGTCATTCCAGCTCAGGAAGATTTCCCGTACACGATTCGTGTCATTTCGGACATTCTGGAGTCGAATGGTTCCAGCTCGATGGCGTCCGTTTGCGGCGCAACGCTCGGTCTGATGGACGCGGGCGTTCCGATCACGAACCCGGTGGCGGGTATTTCGGTCGGTCTCGTGAAAGAAAGCAACGAAAAGTGGACCCTCATGACCGACATCATCGGTGATGAAGACCATTACGGCGACATGGATTTCAAAATTGCCGGTACGCAAAACGGCATCACGGGCATTCAGCTTGACCTCAAGATCGACGGGATCACGAATGAAATGATCCGCGCGACGATGGCCCAAAGCCGAGAAGCAAGAATTCAGATTTTGCGCACGATGCTTCGTTCGATCCCACGTCCGCGTACGGACATTTCCGAGTGGGCGCCGCGTCTGCTCCGTACGCACATCAACCCGGACAAGATCGGCCTTCTCATTGGCCCTGGCGGAAAAACCATCCGCGCGATCCAGGACGCCACGGGTGCGACGATCGATATCGAAGAAGACGGAACGGTCATTATTTCCAGTTCTAACCTTGACAGCGCGCAGGACGCTCTGAATCAGGTGGACGCTCTGACCGCGACGGTCGAGATCGGTCGGATCTACCGTGGGCGCGTCACGAGTATTAAGGACTTTGGCGCGTTCATTGAGATTTTGCCCGGCCGCGATGGTCTTTGCCACATCAGCGAGCTTTCGAGCGGTTACGTTCAGCGTGTTTCGGACGTTTGCCAGGTCGGTGACGTCATGGACGTGAAAGTGATCGACATCGATGAGCAGGACCGCGTGAAACTGAGCCGCAAAGCGGTGATGATCGAGCGCGGAGAAGTCCCGGAAGAAGAGTAATTCATTACTTTAGTGAAAGGCGGTAATGGAGGCCGGAATTACGCGTAAATGGAAGGCGGTAATGGAGGCCGGAGGCCGGAATTACGCGCAAATGGAAGGCGGTAATGAAGGCCGGAGGCCGGAATTACGCGCCAGTTCCATGGCGAGAGATTTTCCCAACGCGTAATTCCATGCTTCGCACTCCATTTCCGCCTTACATTTTTTTACCATGCGTGCGTGTATTCAAAGGGTTTCTTCCGCGTCTGTGCGGGTGGATGGTGAAGTCGTCGGGAAAATCGGCCTTGGTATTCTTGTCCTTCTTGGGGTTTCCGCAGTCGATACCAATTCTGATCGGGACGCCCTTTTGAACAAAATGGTCGGTCTGCGCATTTTCGAGGACGCTGAAGAAAAAATGAATCTTTCTCTGGCGGACGTCGGTGGTGAGATCCTGGTCGTGAGCCAGTTTACCCTCTACGCGGACTGTCGGAAGGGCCGACGACCGAGTTTTACAGACGCCGCTCCTCCCGAAATGGCCGAGCGTGTGTACGAGGAATGCGTTGCGATCCTGCGGGAAAAAGGTTTTCACGTGGAAACTGGCCGATTCCGCACCATGATGGAAGTTTCTCTGGTAAATGACGGACCCGTTACGATTTGGCTCGACAGTAAGGACCTGGTGAAGAAATGACCCCCAGCGATTATTTTGATTTTGGTGTTCTTTTGTTTATCGGTTTCGGAACTCTTTGGGGTTTCATACGTGGTTTCGTGTCCGCGCTGAAGTACGTTCTGATCCCGTTTTTAGGGGCCATGGTCGCTTACCGGTTTCACGAGAATCTGATTCAAACTTTCGGTTGGGCTTCGACCGTTCCGATGAAGTGGATCGCAGGAGTCGCTCTTTTTCTGCTTACCGCGCTGGTCATTACGATTCTGGTTTCCTTCATGGAAGCGTACCTGAAAAAGAGTCATCTGACGCTCTGGAACCACCTTTTTGGCCTGGTTTTTGGTTTTTTGCTGGCACTTGTGGTGACGTGGCTCGTTTCGTTTGGAATGATTACGTTCGCGGATAGTACTGTCCCGATGGTGGCGCAGTCCCGCAGTGCGAAATACTTGCTTAAGATCGCGGAAGCAGGTAAAAAGAGGCTTCCAGAGCCTTCCGATGCCAAGACCGAAACGTCGAAAAAGGTTTACGAAATGTCGGAAAAGTTCATTCAGCGCGTGGAGGAAAACCGCGCCGCGGCTCCGGGCGAGGAAACGCGCGACGAAAACACCGGGATCCCGAAAATGCTCGACGAGGTGGATTCGCGGCTCGAACCGATCTTCCTGCGGGATGAGAAAAACAAAAGCGAGACTAATTAATGAAAAACCCCCCATAATGAGGGGGCTTTTTCATGGGCTGGTTTTAGGGATTAAAAATCAATCTTCCAGTCATTCTTCGGCGTCGTTGGTTTTTTATCTTTCTGTAATTCTTCCTCTGCCTCTTTTTCGGTCATAAACGCGGAAGGGTCCATCCAGTTTTTGGCCCTGGAATTCTGGAAGACTGTGAATTTCTCGCACTCTTTTACCCAACAGAAGCTGGTAATGTCGTGACTTCCCAGCTCGTTTGAGGACGTGAAAACGTTCGGCATTTGATTGTGGAACTGCGCGTTCCATTCTGAATCCCACGGCTCGTCCAGCCGGATTTTGGCGTACAGTTCCTCAGCCTCTTTTCCGAGGTACGGCAAAAGCTGAATGGTCCAGGAGTGAAGCGGTTTTCCCTCCGAGTCCGTTGTGAATGCCGAAGGGATCTCGTTGTTGTGATCGAGTAGGTAAAGTTCAAGGGCGCACTTCAGGCGGAGAAGGTGACCACTAGTCGTGTGAGCAAGGAGTATTTCTCTGAAAGGATTCAGGGAGAATTCGCGGAGCAAAATCAGGGTGAACATGTGTGACCGGGTTTTCCGGCTGGAAAGGAAAAATCTTCGAATGGTTTCCCACTTGGATTGGGGTTCATCTTTGACCACTGAGAGCACGTCCATATCGACATGCAGAGGATCTTTCTGAAAGTTGGCTTCCACTTCCTTTTGCGCCTGACGAATTTCCCGGGCGATTTGGTTCCAGTCGTAACCAAAATACCAGAATTTGGAATCAGGCGGTGGGAGGATCACATCATACGGATCCGTAATTTTCCTGTTCGAACAATATTGGATGCCATTCAGGATCACAGGAAAATCAAAAGTTTTGATTATGTGATAAAATTCTTCTGGTGAATACTCAAAAAAAGGAAGATCCCTGAGCCGCTTCCATTGTTCGGCAGTCAATGGGGTTTTGGCTTCTACAAATGGTATAAAGATTCCTGCGCCCTGCATCCGGACCCCAAGGAGGTAGGTCACAATATCACGACTCCCCTTTTGGATCAGTGTTCCCATACGATTCACGGCTTCAAAACTGCGAATGGCGTTTTCGTTGTTTCCCTGAGAAAGATTCCAGATTGCGCGAATGACTAAAGAATACCCAAGGCCATACATTGAAGGAATGGTGGGAGTCTTAATATCCCAAGGAGTGAAATTTCCCTCGGGTATCAAAAAGGGGAAAAAGAAATATTCTGATTTGGGGTCCAGAAGGATTTCCTCGATCCGATCCAGGGCGGGCGAGTTTTCTTCTGACCACGCCCGGATAAAATCTTCGTACTTTGCGACGAAATCCTCCCGACTAAAATCTTGGGAATGCAGGATGTAGAACCTCGCGTCGTTGATGGAGGTGAGATCATCCGGATCTTTGGCCTGAAAATACTCTTCCATCGTTTTCAGGAAGGGGGTTTTGTAGGCCAGGCGCGGAGCGTCGGGGTCCTGATCCATCAGGCCGCACATTTCTTTCCATACGCTATCAGAGATCTCCGAGTCTTCATTATCACGCTGCTGAAGATCCCTCAAATCAATTTCTTTCATGAGCCGCCAGGCTGCGTTTCGTTCGGTCTGAACCCCTTCCGGGTACAGGCTGAGCAGCCAGGTCGTGTAGTCCACTTTCCCATCAGGCGTGAGCGGTGAAGTGATGAGTGACGTTTCCGGGCTGATTTTCAGCGGAACATCAGTAAACCAGTTCCACCAGACGAACAAACCGAGCGAAATCAGTACGAGCAGGGTTCCAAACAGGATTTTTTTCATAAAATTTCCCCTTTGTGTAAAAGCCAGAACGAGACTTCCCCAAGCCTCCATTAATATATAAACGAACGAGTGTTAGATTTAGGTCATTTTTTTTGAAATTTTTTGGGAAAAATGACTTGCTTCTTCCCCTTGGAAATTTTCAGATTTTTTCCAGGCACCGTCTTGCAAAACTCCAAAACCGTATTATAATGAAAGGAGTATTTTACCTTCCATTTTTCCAGCCCCCGAGGTCTTTTTATGAATCGTCCCTTCCTTTTTTCTTTTCTCCTGCTTTTTCTCATGGTTTTTTCGGCCGCAGCGGAAGATTTCTGGAACTCGGACGCCTGGAAAACCACCAATTCGGGCAAGTCGGCCCGTTTCACGCCGCTGGATTTCGACTCAAAGGACGTTTGGTACGGCTCGCACTTCTTCCGCGGCGCGGACTGGACCCGCATCGGGAAAACGTGGATGCACCCCGGCACGAATGCCCCGGCGGTCCTGATCTTTACGGCTCCGCGGGCCGGAAACGTTTCTCTGCGCGGCACGGTCCGCAAACTTCACATTTGGGGTGACGGGATCGAGGCCCGGATCGAGCTGGACCGCGACAAAATCTGGGAGGCCAAAATCGGCGGCCAGGACGGGACCGGCGCGTCCTATACGCTTTCTTACCCGGTGAAGGAGGGAAGCCAGATCCGGTTCATTCTTTCCAGTGGCCCGACGATCGAATGCGACACGACGGCGTGGAACCCGGAGATCGCCTACGAGGACGAGATCTTTACCGCGGCCGAGGGTTTTGCGGAGGCAGAAAAAGCCCTGCAAGAGGGGAAAAAGCCGAACTCTCCGTGGAGCTGGTTCCGGGAGGATCCGTCGGTCGTGACTGGCGAGGTGACGCAAGGCGAGCTGGACCTTTTGCGCGAGACGCTCCGGCAGGCAGTCGCGGAGGGCTACGCGATGCCGACCGACCCCCATTTGTGGGTGATGCTCCTGCGAGAGTGGAAGCGCGACGACGCGCCGAACGGCGAGTTTGACGGAAACGCCCCCGCGATCCTGAACGCCTGTGCCGCCCAGCTCGACGGAATGAAAAAACTGGCCGAAAAACTTGGCCCCGTGGCGGAAAAAGACGGTTTCAAGCCCGAAATGACCGCGAAGCTGGAATCGGAACTCAAGGCTTTGAAGGATCCCCAAACGGTCACGCCAGCCGACGCGGCGCGTTTGTACTTCCGGATCCGCATCTGGAAGCGTGCGCTGGTCCTTTCCAACCCGCTCGTGAAGGCTTGCGGCCCGATCCTTTTCGTGAAACGCCGGCCGACCTCTTACGACCACATCGTGATGCAATATTTCGGCTGGCGCGCCCAGCGGGGTGGGGGGCTTTTCGTCCTGCAAAATCCCGGGTACTCGCTGGAATGCCGTGACATTCTGGACGGAAAGCTCACGGGCGGAAACGTGGCGGATCCGTGTGTTTCGTGGGACGGGAAAAAAGTCGTTTTCTCGTGGGTCGAGCTGAAACCGGACGGGAAGCGCTACCCGTGGCAGGAGGCGTGGACCCCGTACGTGCATAACGAGGAGGAGGAAAGCCACCACGAGTACTACCACATTTACGAGTGCAGAACGGACGGGACCGGCCTGCGCCAACTGACGGACGGGCACTACGAGGACCTCATGCCTGCGTACCTGCCGGACGGGAACATCGTGTTCGTTTCGAGCCGGCGCAAGGGCCACCCGCGCTGCTTCTGGTGGGGCTTCGGCGAGCGTTGGAGCACGTACACCGTGCATAAAATGAACGCGGACGGAAAGAACATTCAGCCCCTTTCGTGGCACGAGACGAACGAGTGGTACCCGACCATCAGCCACGACGGCCAGATTTTCTACGCCCGCTGGGACTACATCGACCGCGATGCCGTGACGCACCAGAATCTCTGGTCCATGCGTCCGGACGGGACCAACCCGACGGCGGTCTGGGGGAACGCTTCGCTCGACATTTACGCGACGTTCCAGGCCAAACCGGTCCCGGGAAGCCGCAAGTGGCTGCTGACGGCGGCCGCGCATCACTCGATCACGGGCGGGTCGCTGGTTTTGCTTGACCCGTCGGTCGCCAAAGACGGCCCGCAGGCGATCGAGCGTCTGACTCCTGAGGTCCCGTTCCCGGAGGCTGAAGGGAATAATATTCCGACGTTCTACTGCTCGCCGTGGCCGCTTTCGGAGGATTTCTGCCTGACGTCCTACAGTCCGTACCGGCTTGAGTTTGAGCCGAAACCAACGCGCGACGAGGCACTGGGAATTTACGTTTACGACCGTTTCGGAAACCGTGAGCTTTTGTACCGCGACCCGGAAATCGGCTCGGACTCCGCGCAGCCGCTGGCCGCTCGCCCGACGCCGCCGGTGATCCCGAGTTTCCTCCCGGAGAACGCGCCGAAAGAGGGCCGATTCTTCGTGACGGACATTTACCAGGGCCTCGGGCCGGACGTGAAGCGCGGCTCGATCAAGGCGCTGCGCGTCGTGCAGATCTTCCCCAAAACGACGATCAAGGGAAACGACCCGGCCATTGGATTGGCGGGGGAGGAAAACGGCCGCGCGATCCTCGGGACCGTGCCGGTCGAGTCGGATGGTTCCGTGAATTTCGTCGCGCCGGCCTGCAAGCCGCTCCTTTTCCAGGCACTGAACGAAAAGGGCGAGGCCTTCCAGACCATGCGCACGCTGACGTACCTCCAGCCGGGCGAGGAGATCGCGTGCATCGGCTGTCACGAGGACCGCACGAGCGCCGTGGGCGGGAACGCGCCATACTCGATGGCCACCCGCGCGGTGGGCGGAAACGCGCCGATCGCCGCAGGCCGCGCCCCTTCAAAAATCGAGCCCGGGAGGCTCGGCGGCCGCACGTTCTCGTTCAGCGAAACGATCCAGCCGATCCTCAACGCGAAGTGCATTTCCTGCCACGGCCCGGTTACGGGGACGACGCTTCCAGCGTCGTTGAAGAAAGCCAGCGAAATCGACCTGACGAACGCCCCGGACGGCCAATTCTCGAAGGCGTACACGACGTTGATGAACCGGAAAGGCCTCATTCCGCGCTGGCCCCAGCGGAACCGGATCGAAGTGACCAAACCCGGCGGTGAAAACGGCGCGATCGGCTCCGGCCTGAAGAAAGTCCTGGCCGATGAAAACCACAAAGAAGTCAAACTGACCGACGAGGAGTGGGCGGATATCGCGACGTGGATCGATTTGAACGCGATTTTCTTCGGAACGACAGAGACGGAATTCCAGAAGGACCGCCTGACCGGGAAGAAGGTCCCGATGCAGACGATTCAGTGAGAAATGCAAGGCGGTAATGAAGGCCAGAGGCCGGAATTACGCGCCGGTTGAATGGACACGGCCCCCCAAACGCGTAATTCCGCGCTCCATTACCGCCTTCCACTCCTCCCACTCCCAACGCGTAATTCCGCGCTTCGCGCTCCATTACCGCCTCCCAATTTTTCAGAAAAGGTTAATTTTTATGCCCGAAAATGCAAGTGACAAATCGCGCCAGCGCCTCATTGACGAGTACACCGAGATCGCACGTCTGGCCGGTGCGTTGGCGCACGAGATCAAAAGCCCGCTTTCGACCATCCGACTCACGATGGAAGTTTTGACCGAAGACCTGGCGGAGCCGGAAACGGAACGCGAGCGCCGGACGCTTAATATGGCCAAAACCGTTGTGACGCAGTGCCGGCGGCTCGAAAACATTTTGAACCAGTTCCTGATGTTCGCCAAAGCGCCCGCCGTGAAACCGATGCCGAGCGACCTGAACACCGAGGTCCGGACCATCGTGGACTTTTACCGCGAAAAGGCGAAGCAGAAGAACATCGAGATCCTGACCTTTTTCGCGCCGGAGCTCCAGCCGATCATGCTCGACAAAGACGCGTTCGGGTGCGTCCTTTGGAACCTCATTAATAACGCAGAGGCCGCGATGAAAGACGGGGGCGAGCTGATCGTCCGCACCTACCCCGTCCCGGAAGGCGTGGCCCTCGACCTGATCGATAATGGGTGCGGCATGGACGCCGAAACGCTCGAAAAACTCTACGACGCGTTTTACACGACCAAGAGCAACGGCTTCGGCCTCGGCCTGCCGACCGTCCGGAAGATCATCGAGGCCCACGGCGCGATCCTGGAGGTCCAGAGCGAGCTGCGCCGCGGCACGAAATTCACCATAAAATTCCCCGCTCCTCCCATGCTCAGCACGGAAAAACCGGACCCGATGACCGATCTGAAGCGTGAGCTGGAGGAAGAGGAAAACGAGACGAAAACCGAGTAATTACGTTTTTCAGATTTTCACCCCATCATTTCCAAGGAAGTTTTTTATGTTTTACCCACTTAACCGACGTTCCTTTTTGACCTCCTCCGCGGCCGTGGTTTCCGCGCCGTTTTTCCTGAAATATGCCCGCGGCGAAAACGCCCCCTCCAACCGGATCCGCGTCGGCTGTGTGGGCCTCGGCGGGATGGGGACTGGCGACGCGAATGACCACTCGCATAATTGCGAAATGGCCGCGCTTTGTGACGTCGATCGGTCTCATCTGGACCAGGCGGCGAACCGTTTTCACGTTGCATCGGAAAACTGCTACGGCGATTACCGACGGATCATCGACCGGAACGACATTGACCTGGTGAGCTGCTCCACGCCGGACCACTGGCACGTGAAAATTTGCCTCGACGCCCTGCGCAGCGGGAAGCACGTTTTCTGCCAGAAGCCGCTCACGCTCACCGTCGCGGAAGGCTTTTTGATTCGTGACGCGGCCGAAAAAGCGGGCAAGGCGTTCCAGGTCGGCACCCAACAGCGCGCCCAGCTGAACCTTTTCGGCCGGGCGGTGAACTTCTGCCGGAAGGGGCTTTTGGGCAAAATTCAGAAAGTGATCGTGGGGCTTCCTTCTGGTCCGGGCGCTCATGCGGCGGATCAGGGGCTTTTCCAGACCGCGCCGGTGCCGGACGGCCTCGACTGGAACCAGTGGCTCGGCCAGGCGCCGTGGACCGAGTACATTCCGCAGCGGTGCCACCGCACGTTCCGCTACTGGTTCGAGTACGCCAGCGGCGTGATCGCGGACTGGGGCGCCCACCACATCGACATTGCGCTCTGGGCGCTCGATCTGGACCATAAAGGGGCCGGGCCGATCTCCATCGACGGGCGGAACGCGAAGGCTCACGTCGATTTTGACGAAAAGGGAAACCCGAGCACCGACCGCATGTACAACACACCGTACGAATTTGATTTCGTCTGCAAGTTCGAGAACGGCTCGGAGATGATCATCACGACCCACGCCGACAACGGGTTGATCTTCGAGGGGGAAAAGGGCCGGATCTTCGTCAGCCGAGAGCGGATCACCGGAAAACCCATCGAGGAAAACTGGGACGAGGGCAAATACACGGAGGAAGACCGCATCGCGCTGTTCAAAGGCAAGACGCCCACCTGGCACAAAGCGAATTTGTACGACTGCATCCGAAACGGCGGCGTGTGCGTCTCCGACCCGATGAGCCACGTGCAGACCATGACCGTCGCCCACCTCTGCGGCATCGCGGCGCGCCTGAAGCGTGAGATCCGCTGGGATCCGGTCAACGAGTGCGTCGTCGGCGACGATCTGGCGCAGTCCTTCCTGAGCCGCGAACAGAGAAAAGGTTTTGAAATCAACTGAATTTTGAAGTGAGAAAGGAACGCCCACCATGCAATCATTAATGGTTTTTTTGTCGTTTTTCCTCAGCAGCGCGCTGACCGTTGGGGGCCTGAGCGTTGAATCGCAGGAACACGCCATCGTGGACTGCGCCCAGCCGCGCTTTAGCTGGAAACTGTTCTCGGACGAGCAAAACGTCCTTCAGACCGCGTACCAGATCCAGGCGTTCATCGATGGTCAGCAGGTCTGGGACTCCGGGAAAATCGAAAGCGCCGAGTCGGTTTTAGTCCCGTGGACCGGCCCGGCTCTGCAAAGTTCCCGCGTGTATGAGTGGCGCGTCCGCGTTTGGGACCAGAACGGAAACGCGAGCAATTGGTCTATCAGGAGATCATTCGTGACCGGGATCCTCCACCCCGAGGAGTGGAAGGCGAAATGGATCGCGATGCCCGAAAAGTACCGGCCGGATCTGAACCTCGACGGGGCGTCGTGGATCGGCGCTCCGGTGGACGGGAATGAATTCGAGTTTGAGAAGAAATTCACGCTCGAGGAGACGGAAAACTCCGCTTCCCGGTCGGTCCAGCTCGCACTGGCGGCCGACCAGAAGTTCGAGATCTGGCTCAACGGCGAGAAAGCGTTTTACTCCATCGGAATGGTTTTCAATCCGGACCAGATGCGTTTCTTTGACCTTACAAGTCGCGTGAAGCCCGGCGAAAACATGCTGCGCGTCAAAGTCTCGAACCCGAAGGCGAAGCCGGCCCTTTTGGCGCGTCTGGACGTTTTTCCGGTTCTGACTGCCACGGAGACGGGCGTGAAGTCGCTCGGCGAGCCGGTTCAGACGGTTCTTTCCGATGCGTCGTGGCTCGCGTTTGGAAAAGGTTCCGCGGAGGGAAAACCGGCCGCGGCGCTTGGCTCGGCCGACTCGATGCCGTGGGGCAAAGTCAGGCGCAGGACCGAGACGAGATCGCCCGCTTTCGAGAAAAAATTCACCATCGAGCACCCGGAAAACGTTCAGGAAGCGATCCTGCACTGCACCGCCGCCGGGTATTTTGTCGGGGGACTGAATCATACCTCGCTGGATTTCTCGCCGCTTTCACCGAACCCGACGAATTACGACTCGCACGTTCTTTACCGCTCTTTCCCGATCGATAACCTTCAGAAAGAAAATACGCTGCAATTTTTGGTCGGTCACGGCTGGTACGATATGCGGACGGTCGCGACGTGGAACTACGACGCCTCGCCGTGGCGGGATTTTCCCCGTATGATCGCCCAGCTCGAGATCCGCTTCAAGGACGGCTCGACGCAGTGGGTCGTTTCGGATGAAACCTGGGACGCGGTTTCCAGTCCGATTTTGTGGGACTGCATCCGCCAGGGCGTTATAATGGACGAATTGATGGATATGGATGACGAAACGCTGGGAAAAGCCGAGGTCGTTCCGGGACCCAAGGGAAAACTTGTGGCGGAGCGCTGCCCGGCTACGCATGAGTCGGTAGATATGTCACCCGAAAAAAGTAAGGAAATTCAGCCTGGTGTGCGTGTTTTCAAATTCCCGAAAAACCTTGCCGGTTTCGTGTCGGTCAAGCGTTTGAAAAACGCGATCCCGACCGACTGGATACGCGTGCGGTACTCGGAAAAGATCCACGGGGATTGGACGCTTGACCGGTCCAACATCAAGCAATTCTTCCATTCCGGATCCCCCGCGTGGATCACGGGTGAACCGGGCGAATTCCAGACCGACTGGTTCCGGGGTGAGATGAATAGAAATATATGTTACACTCCAATTTTCACCTACCACGGCTTCCAGTACGCCGAAGTTACGGTCCTGCGCGACGGAAAACCGGTCCCGGATGCGGAAGTGGATGTTTGGGCGACGGCGCTACAAAACGACTACCCGCAAATCGGCTCGTTCGAGTGCGACGTTCCGACGCTGAATCATCTGTTCGACGCGACCGTGCAGGCGTACATTTCCAACTTCGTGAACGGCGTGCCGACCGACTGCCCGCACCGCGAGAAAAACGGCTGGACGGGCGACGCCCAGCTCGCGGCAGAGATGGCCCAGTACGTCTTTGAAAACACGGCATGCTACCGGAAATGGCTCGACGACCTGCGCGATGAGCAGCGCGAAAACGGCGACCTCTCGTGCATCGTCCCGACCGGCGGCTGGGGCTACGCGTGGGGGAACGGCCCGGCCTGGGACAGTGCGTTGGTCATGATCCCGTGGTACGTGTACCAGTACCGCGGCGACCGACGGATGCTTGAGGAAAACTTCGACGCGATGGCGCGTTACGTCGATTTCACTACGACGAAAAGGCAGGTGGACGGGCTTCTGACTCACGGCCTTTCGGACTGGTGTACGCCCGGCTCGAAGACGCCTCCAATCGTGACTTCGACCGCCTACTGGTACGCGGACGCCGTGGTGGTTTCCAAAGCCGCCCAAGTCCTTGGGAAGACCGAAGAGGCCAAACGTTACGCGGAACTTGCCGAGTCGATCCGGCGTGACTTCCTGAAGACGCTCGTCCGCCCGGACGGCACGGTCTGGGAAGGGACGCAGTGCGCGCAGGCGTGCGCTCTGTTCCAGGGCCTGACCTCGGATGATGCAGTATTCGCGAAACTCCTCGACGCGATCGCGGCCAAAGATTCCCACCTCGATTTCGGGATCCTCGGCTCGAAGTACGTCTTCCGCACGCTGAGCGACCGCGGCCGGACGGATCTCGCGCTGAAGATGATCCTGAACCCGACCGGACCGAGTTACGTCGGCATGGCCAACTCGGAGCAGGGGACGCTTTGGGAGGATTTCAACGCGAGGAGCTCGCTGAACCACATCATGTTCGGTGATGTGACGGCCTGGATGTTCCGCTACCTCGCGGGGATCGAGTGCGTGGAACCCGGTTTCAGGCGGATTCGGATCGCGCCCTGCGCCCGCCCGGAGGACCTGCGCGGCGTGGGTCTGCACACGGTTTCCGCCTCGGTCGATTCTCCGTACGGAGTCATTTCCAGCTCGTGGAAGTGGGACGAGAAGTACGAGAAATTCGAGCTGAAAGTCACGATCCCCGCGAACACGACGGCCGAGATCGTCCTCCCGAACGGAGAGAAACGGGAGGTTGGAAGCGGGACTTTCAATTATGAATTATGAATTTTGAATCAGGGAGTTTTCACTTCTTCAAGTGATTCTCCAGAATCTCAGCGGCCAGCGCCACCATTTCGACGCATGGCCGTTTTTTGTAGTACGTTTCGGTGCGCGGCTCGGAGATCGGCGAGGGCATTTCTTTTTTGCCCAGCCCGAGCAGCTCGCGGCAGATGATCGAGCCGGTTTGCGCTTTGAACTGGTTCGCGAGGTCCTGGATCAGCGTGTACTGCGCGTCTTTTCCCGCTTTGTCGGCCAGGTCGGTCGGGCCCTGGAGCAGGTCGGCGACGAGGACCATGCCGGAAACGGCGCCGCACACTTCACGCATCCGGCCCATTCCCGCGCCGAACCCGGAGGCCAGTTTAGCCATCATTTCGGGCGTTTGCCCGCACTCGTCAGCAAAGGCACACGCGACGGCCTGCGCGCAGTTCGCACCCTTCTGAAAATACTCACGCGCCAAATCCGCTTTACTCATCGATCTTTCCTTTCATTTTTAAAGTTTTTACGGCTTCTTCCGCCTGGTCGATCCTCTCGAAGAGCGAAAGGGCCTGGTCGGAGAAAAAGTACTTTTTCCCGCCGAATTCGCATAAACCGCCGCCGCCTTCGAGCCACTCCTCGCGGACGATGTACCCCGCCGCGCGAATCGCTTCGAGCGCGTCATTCCAGCGTTTCAAAATCGGGTCGGTTTCCATGGTTTCCGCTCTCACCGGCAAATACTTCCCTGGTCCAGACCACTCTCCTGGACCCAGTCAGGGAATTCTTCCTTTTGAATGTAATTTTTGACTTTCCACCGAATGACCGGTTTTCCGTCAAACTGTTCGTAAACGTTTTGCTCCATTTTCAGGCCGGCAGTCCAGTCATTTTCAAACCGGAAGCAGACCTCCGAGGAGCGGAGGAACTGATTGTTCCGGACGACGAACCCGCTCGTGGGCGCCGAATTCTGGTAGAACATCAAGTGCCCGCCGTTTGGGTCACGGCGCTGGGCGTGGGACCAGCAGATCCCCGCGTCCGTGCAGACGTTTCCCTCGAAAAGCACGTTTTCGGTCACGCCGCCGCGGTTCCAGTACTCGAACGAATACTCCGCGCGCTCGATCCGATTGTTCCGGTAAACCAGATTCCTCTGGACCGACGGGGCCTCGGGCGTTCCTTTCCCCTGATTGGTCAGGGCCGCGTCGTAAATCTCCCAGATGTGGCAATTTTCGACCAGGTTTCCGTCGCAGGAGTTCCAAAACTCGATCGCGTTTCCGAATCGGGCGTGCGTTCCGTCTGCGTGGGTGAAATCCCCGCCCCCGATGAAGTACAAATCGCAGTTTTGGACCGTGATGTTTCGAGTGTTTCCGCCTCCGATCCCGTGCGCGGCGGTGAAGGCGACGGCCAGACCGTCGTACGTGACGTCGTGGCATGAACTTTCGTTGAAAACCGTCTGCTTCTGGGCCAGCTCGATCCACTGAAACGTTTTGGCCGGGTTTTCGGGCCAGTAGAGAAAGACCCGGTTCGACGCTTTATCGTACCAGTAATCTCCCGGTTTTTCGAGTTCATCGCGTTCCCATTTCTTCCAGCCGCAAACGGGATTTTGCGGGGCGTAATCCATTTTTGGGGTGGGGGACGGCTCGACGCGGCGTTCCATGATCACGTTTCCCACGTCGTTGGGAAGAAAGAGCGAGTGGTCCATCCGCGCCTCTTTCAGCCCCAGAAACTCGATTTCGAGCCGGGTTTCCGGGGGAAGCGCGCCGAAACTCAAGTGCCAGCGGCACGGCACGCCCGGCTTCAGCTTCGCGTCTGAGCGGTTGAGGAGCAGATCGACGCGGGTCCAGTCCCCGGTCACTTCGAAATTCCCGCTCACGGCCGGCCGCGGCCACGGTGCGGCGGGTTGGGAAACGTGAAGGCCCGGAAGCGTCAGAGGACGATTCGCACGGACGCGCATTTGCAGGACCATCGTTTCGGTGAACTGGTCCGGATCGACCTCGGGCCCCCAGAGCTGGACCTGATTCTGGGCCGTCCCGCCGAACTGGTAGTCGATGGAGAGTTTCCCGCCCTGCGCCGTCAGACGCACGTCGGTTTTTGGTTCTTTGTAGAGGCTCCAGCCGGCCTGAAAATTCCCGTCCAGCTCGCGGCCGGTTTCGATCGTAGGCTCCCGCGTGGCCCAGACGTTCGGAGCGGCTTGTACCCAGTCCTGTTCCTGGGAGGCGGAAACCGAGCCGAAAAACGTCGGCCGGGGCTTTTCTTCGCTTCCGTAGGCGGCGTACGTGACCGGTTTTCCGGCTTCACCGGAGTGGGGACGAAGAACTCCGCGCCAGATCCCGCCGCGCTCCCAAAGGACCCGGTCGCCGGGCTGAATTTCGTCGGCCCGATTGACCCGGCCGAGAGTGGCCCAAGCCGTCTGCGGGGATTTGCCGTCATTTGAGTCGGAACCATGCGGCGAGACGAACCAGTCGGTGCAAAAAGCGGGAACGGCCAATAGCCAAAAAACGAAGAAGCACGAAATTCTCATGATCCTGGAGCAGAAATCAGAAATCCGAAATCAAAAGCCAGAAATCAGGATCTGGCCGGTGCGATGAAGTTTCATCGCCGCCTCGTCGATCCTGATTCCTGACCGGTAATCAATCCTTGAGTCCGAATTCGTGATGGACTAGAAGATGTAACGGTTCACGACGTTCTCGTAAAGTTCCTGGTTTCCGGAAACGATTCCTTCCACGTTCCCCTTCGCGAGCATGTACGCTTCGAGGGATTTGAAGTCGTGTTTGCCGGCCTCGATCTCGGCGCCAATGCCGGAATCCCAGCTGGAGTAACGTTTCTGGACCATCTCGTCAAGCACGCCATCCGCACGCATCTGGGCGGCGATTTTGAGCCCCTTCGCGAACGTATCCATCCCGCCGATGTGGGCGTAGAAAACGTCCTCGGGCGTCCAGCTGTCACGGCGAACTTTCGCGTCGAAGTTCAGACCGCCGGTCTTGAATCCGCCGTACTTCAGCAGGATGAGCATGATTTTCGTGGTCATGTAAATGTCGGTCGGGAACTGGTCCGTGTCCCAGCCGAGCAGCATGTCGCCGGCGTTCGCGTCGATCGAGCCGAGGAAACCCTGCATGGCGCAGTATTCCAGTTCGTGTTCCACCGTGTGACCGGCCAGAGTGGCGTGGTTCGTTTCGATGTTCATCTTCACTTTGTCGGCCAGGCCGTAGGCGCGCAGGAAGTTGATGCACGCGGCCGAGTCGAAGTCGTACTGGTGCTTGGTCGGTTCTTTCGGTTTCGGCTCAAAGTAGAACTGACCGGTGAAGCCGATCTCTTTGGCGTAATCGACGGCCATGTGCATGAACCGCGCCAGATTATCGACTTCGCGCTTCATGTTCGTGTTCCAGAGGCACATGTAACCTTCGCGGCCGCCCCAGAACGTGTAGCCTTTCGCGCCCAGTTCGAGCGAGACTTCAAGCGCTTTCTTGACCTGCGCCGCGGCGTAGGCGAACGAGTCGGCGTTGCAGGAAGTCGCTGCGCCGTGCATGTAGCGCGGATTCCCGAAGAGGTTCGCGGTGCCCCAGAGCATTTTCACGCCGGTGCGGGCGATCTCGTCTTTGAAGACTTTCACGACTTCGTCGAGGTTTTTGTTCGTCTCGGCCAGCGTCGCGCCTTCCGGGGCCACGTCACGGTCGTGGAAGCAGAAATACGGCATCTGGAGCTTCTGGCAGATCTCGAAGAAGACCTTGACGCGCTTCTGGGCGTTGGGGACGTCATCGACCGGGCCTTCCCACGGGCGGCTCATCGTGGCGGAGCCGAACGGATCGACGCCGTTCATGCGCATGGTGTGCCAGAACGCGGCGGAAAAGTTGAAATGGTCCTTCATGGGCTTGCCTTCAACGACTTCGTCCGGATTGTAATGCCGGAACGCGAACGGGTTGGTGCTCTGCGGGCCTTCGAATTTGACTTGCGGGATGTTGGGAATGTACTCTGCCATTGAATGATCTCCAGGCTGAAAGGAATGGGTAAAAATAGTCACGAAGAAAAACTCTTCAAAATCCATTTTAACAAACCGCCCGCGTTTTGAAAAGGGGTGAGGGGGGAATTTTTGCGTTTTTTTTGGAAAATTCCCGACTGGGGCCGGAGTCGCACAGCGGCCAAGGGGAGCACGCACTCCGCTTCCAAATCTCATTTAAACACGGATTTTCACGGATTAGATGGATTTACAGGATTTTTAAAAGTGAAATCCTTCTCCGAAGTAATCCTTTGAATCCTTTTAATCCGTGAAAATCCGTGTTTAAATCTCACGTTGAAGCGGGGCTGGTGCGGTGTTTACCCCAAGGTCCTTTTCTCCCTTGCACTTTTTTCAAATTTCTGCTATACTGAAAATCATTCGCTTTCCTCTTTCCAGGGAGTTTAACCTATGCGTCATTTTTGGGTTTTGGTGTTTTTTGTGATTTCGGTTCTTTCCTTCGGTTTGACGGTTTGGGCGGAGACGGCCCCGAACGCGGAGGAGCTTTACCGGCTCGGCGAGAAGTGGGCGACCGCCGACCACGGCCAGGGCACGCAGGACTGGACCAAAGCGGCGGAATACTTCCGTCAGGCGGCGGAACTCGGCCACGCCCGCGCCATGGTTGAGCTCGGGTCCTGCTATTATTACGGTCGTGGCGTTGAGCGCGACACGCAAAAATGGCTTTCCTGGAACCGCAAAGCCGCCGACCTGAACGACCCATGGGGATTTAGTCGTCTTGGAATGGGGTATGAAGTCGGGAAAGGCGTTCCCAAAGACGAAGATGAGGCGAAACGCTGGTACGAAAAAGCGTTCCAGGCTGCTTACGCGCAGAAAGATTCGGGCGATCCGTGGTTCCAGAGTCTGCTGGGAACCTGCTATGTGGAGGGCATGGGTACAGCCAAAGATGAAAAGGAAGCAGTAAAGTGGTATCGGAAGGCGGCCGAGCAGGGATTCTCTTACGCGCAGACCAATTTGGGAGTTTGTTACATAAGAGGCTTTGGTGTAGAGAAAAACGAAAAGGAAGCGTTCCGCTGGTTCCAAAAAGCCGCCAAACAGAAAGATGTAAACGCCCAGTTCAATTTGGGGTTCTGTTACTGTCATGGCATAGGCGTCGAGAATGACGAAAAGGAAGCGGTGAGCTGGTTCAGAATGGCCGCCGAACAGGGAGACTTGAACGCCCAATGCAATATGGGTCTCGCTTACCAAAAAGGTTACGGTGTGGAGAAAGATGAAAAGGAAATGGTGCGCTGGTTCAGAATGGCTGCCGAACAGGGGGATGCCGCGGCCCAGTTCAATATGGGAGTCTTTTACTGGCAGGGTAGTGGAGTGGAGAAAGATGAAAAAGAAGCGGTGCACTGGTTCAGAATGGCGGCCGAACAGGGACACGCAGATGCGCAACACAATTTGGTAACTTGTTACGCAGAAGGTCTTGGTGTGGAAAAGGACGAAAAAGAAGCAATGCGCTGGTTACTGACGGCAGCTGAACAGGATAATGCGCTGGCGCAGTATAGTTTAGGCATGGTTTACTGGCAGGGGACCCTTGTGGAGAAAGACGAAAAAGAAGCGGTGCGCTGGATGAAAAAAGCGGCTGAAAACAAAGGTCCTGAACCCCAGAATGATTTGGGCGTTGAGCGCATCGTTGTTCCCGGTGAGGAAGAAATCGAATTAAAAACGTCAAAACACGCTTGCGAAGAGGCAATCGGGGAGGCTCAGTTTTATTTGGGGACCTGGTATTTGAATGGGATCGGTTTGGGCATGGAACTGGATGAAAAGGAAGGGGTTCGCTGGACCAGAATGGCCGCAGAAAAGGGATATAGTGAAGCGCAGTTCAATTTGGCCCAATGTTATACAAATGGTATCGGCGTGGAAAAAGACGAAAAGGAAGCGGCAAAGTGGTACAAAAAGGCCGCCGAGCAGGGCAATGAAGTTGCGCAGTACTATTGGGGAGTGTGCTGCTATAACGGCACAGGAGTGAAACAGGACAAAGAGGAAGCCCGGAAATGGTTCCAGAAAGCGGCCGACCAGGACTATGGACCCGCGAAGGTCATCCTGAGAATCTTTGATTGAGTGTGGAGGGTGGAGTGTGGAGTGTGGAGTTGACGCTTCGCGTAATGTAAGTTTCAGAAAGAGTTCGACCTGTAAAAAGCCGAAGGCTTTTCCAACTCCACCCTCCACCCTCTTTCCACCCTTTTTTCTCTTTTTTTCCAAATTTTCCCCTCTCCGGTACTGGAATTTTTCGGAAAATTGGTCTATAATAGATAAAAATTTACTCGGGGTATGGGAGTTTCTCTCATTTCTCACAGTCCTCTCATTTTCATCAGGAGAAAAACATGACCACTTTCGACTCGGCCAAAGAACTTTACGCGAATATCGGCGTTGATGTGGACGCCGCCCTCCAGAAACTTCAGAACGTCAAGATCTCCATGCACTGCTGGCAGGGCGACGACGTGAGCGGCTTTGAAAACTCCGGCGACCTGACCGGCGGAATCGCCACGACCGGGAACTACCCCGGCAAAGCCCGCAACGCGGAGGAACTGATGGCCGACATGGACAAAGCGTTCTCTCTGATCCCGGGCAAACACAAGATCAACCTCCACGCCTGCTACGCCATCACCGACGAGCATCCGGACCGGAACGAACTGGAGCCGAAGCACTTCCAGGCATGGGTCGATTTCGCGAAGAAACGCAAGCTGGGGATCGACTTCAACCCGACGTTCTTCTCGCACCCGAAAGCCGCCGACGGGCTGACGCTTTCCCACCCGGACGCCGGGATCCGGAAGTTCTGGATCGAACACGGCAAATGCTGCCGCCGGATCACCGAGTTTTTCGGCCGTGAGCTGGGCCAGCTCAGCCTCGATAATGTGTGGATCCCGGACGGTCTGAAAGAGATCCCGGCCGACCGTCTCACGCCGCGCCGCCGCCTGAAGGAATCGCTCGACGAACTGTTCAGCGAGCAGCTCGACCCGCGCTTCATCATCGACAGCGTGGAGTCGAAGGTCTTCGGGATCGGTCTGGAAGCGTACACCGTCGGCTCGCACGAGTTTTACATGAATTACGCGGCCAAAACCGGGGTGCTCTGCCTGCTCGATAATGGGCACTTCCACCCGACGGAAAACGTCGCGGACAAGATCCCGTCGCTGCTTCTTTTCGCGGACAAACTGGCCCTGCACGTGACCCGCCCGATGCGTTGGGACTCCGACCACGTGGTCATTCTGAACGATGACCTGCGCGACATCGCGAACGAGATCGTCCGCTGCGACGCTCTGGACCGCGTGCTCATCGGCCTCGACTTCTTCGACGCGAGCGTGAACCGGATCGCCGCCTGGGTCATTGGAATGCGCAACATGCAGCGCGCGTTGCTGGCCGCTCTTCTGACGCCGCACAAGAAACTCGCCCGCCTCCAGCAGGAAGGGAAGTTCTACGAAATGATGGCGCTCAACGAGGAGCTCAAGACGTACCCGCTCGGCGCCGTTTGGGACCACTTCTGCGAGATCAACAAAGTCCCGGTCCGCGAAGCGTGGCTGAATCGCGTGAAGCGGTACGAAAAGGACGTGCTTTTGAAACGCGGGTAAGATTTTACGGGGACGACGCTTCCAGCGTCGTTAAAAATGTTTGGGTGGCCGTTCCCGGTCGCCCATAACCGTAACGCGGTTCATATATATCGGATTATTAAAGGAAAAAACAATCATGACGGAAACCAAACCCGTTTCCCCCTGGAAACAAACCATCATCGCGTCGATGACCAGTTACATCGATGCCGGCTCGATTGTCGCCGGTGCGGCGGGACTGGCCCTTTGGGAAAAGTATTTGCAGCTCGAAAGCTGGCAGACCGGCCTGTTGACCATGTGCAGCTCAAACGCCATTGGGGCGGCCATCGGCGCATTGATCGGCGGCGTTCTGTGCGACAAATTCGGGCGCAAATTCGTTTATACGTACGACCTTCTGGTCTATATGTTCGGGATGCTCTTCATCGTTTTCGGCGTCAGTACGCCCCAGACGGTTTTTGATTTCGGCTCCTTTTCCATGTCGCTCGGCTACATCCTCTTCCTTTTCGGCTACCTGACCATCGGTCTGGCGGTCGGTGCGGACGTCGTGGCCTCCTGGACGCTCATTGCGGAACAGGCTCCGGCGGAAAACCGCGCGAGGCACTGCGGCTCGGCGCAGGTCTTTTGGGCCGTGGGGCCAGCGGTCGTTCTGCTCATGCAGTCGGCATTGAGTTTCTTCCTCGGCGAGGAAAACGCGCTGCTTGGAAACCGCATCGTGTTCGGGCACCTGATCGTCGTCGCGTTCGTCGTTTGGCTTTTGCGTCTTGGAATGCCGGAATCCGATAACTGGAAAAAGGCGAAGGAGCAGGAAGCGGCCCTGATCGCCTCCGGGAAGGTGAAACGGCTCGGAATGATCAACCTTCTCTCGCCGACCAACCTGAAAACGGTCCTTTTCCTCTGCGGCGTGTATGTCGTCTGGAACCTGGCGGCTGGAACGATGGGAATGCTTCTTCCTTACATTTACCAGAACGTCGGTGGGATCTCCAATTCGCTGAGCTGCGCGCTGACGGTGATCCTTTTCGTCGCGTCGGCCATTTCGACACTGACGATCTTCATGGCTCTGGGTGACCGGATCAGTCGCCGGTTGATTTACTGCGTGATCGCGTTCTTCTTCGTGATTGCGTGGGGGCTTTTCCTCCTGCCGGACGATGTTTACTCGAAATACCAGTTTACCGTTCCGGTACTCGGCACGGTGCCGCTCATTTTCGTGTTGATCTCCATCCTCATGGGAATCAATAACGGCTCGGGCCAGCAGGCGTTTTACCAGCTTTGGTGCAACGAGCTGTTCCCATCGCATTATCGTGCGTCGGCGCAGGGCTTCACTTTCTTCATGGCCCGTATTACGGTCGGAGCCTGGACCGCTTGCGTGCCGGTGATTATGGGCAAAAACGGCGAGAATTTTGCGACCGCAGCGGCGATTATGGTCGGTTTCGCGCTTTTCAGCATGCTTGTCGGAACGATTTTTGCGCCGAACACGGCCGGAAAGACCCTCGAACAGATCGAGGAAGAACGGTATGGGAAGTAGGTTTTAGCTGCCAGTTATCAGTTGTCAGTTCCCAAGGTTTCGGCTTTTTCTCATATTCTGCCAAAACCGGAACACTGACAACTGACAACAGAAAACTCAGGATTAAATCTCGTCAGGTCTCGTCGTCGGGGACGTACTCTTTCCACGGTTCAGGAAGCGGGGCCTCGATGAATATGCGTTCTTCCCGCATCGGGTGCTTGATGTTGATCGAGCGGCTGTGAAGCGCGATGGAACGGAGGCGTTCGTCCTCGAATTGTTCACCGAACGGGACGGCCGAGCCGTACTGCGTGTCACCGAGGACCGGGAAACCGTGCGACGACGCCTGGACACGGATCTGGTGCGTGCGGCCGGTTTCCAGTTCGATTTCCAGCCACGTGCAGTTTCTTTCCGGCATACGTTTCTTCACGGTGTAGTGTAGCAACGCCCACCGCCCTTCCGGGTGGCGTGACGTCACGATCTCTGAGCGCGGCTCCCCCGGCACTTTCCGGATGAAATCTTCCCAATCCCCCCGATCCTCTTGAACCAGGCCCGAGACCAAAATCCAATATTTTTTCTGAACGGTACGCATCTGGAATTGGTCGGAAAGGCGCTTGGCGGCCCGGACGTTCCTCGCAAAGATCATACACCCCGTCGCGGGCCGGTCGAGACGGTGCGGGACACCGAGGTACACATTGGCGTCAGCCGGTTTACCGTCCTTTTGCCGGACGTAGTCTTTGATCTGATCTACGAGCGAATCAATTCCAGGTGGTGACTGGACCAGTAGTCCCGCGGGTTTGTTGACGATTAAAACCGGGCCGTCCGTGTATAAAATATTTATCATGGGAGAGGTTTTTATGAAGGAACAGGATTATGTAAATTTTATCTTTAACATCATCATACTCCAAAACTCATAAAAAGCCAGTTCCCCGGCAAAAATTTTTTGTGAAAAAGATAAAATATTCGGGAAAAATCAGAAATTCCCCTTCCAGAAACGACCGATTTCGTGTAAAATAATATAAGAGATTTCCAGAATCACCTGTTTTTTCCCACAGGATGAACCATGAATAAGAAGTTTTACTTGGCTGCCGCTTTTTTCGGCGTTTTCGTTTTGTGTTTTGCAATGACCGCCTCGGCCCAATACAACGGTGCGCCGATGACGCCGTCCGCCACCCCTTCCAATCTTCCGATGTCGTCGGGGGCTGGATCTGCTGGCGTTATGCAGAGTACCACACCAAACACGGTAAACACGCAGTTTCCGCAGGGTGCGCCGGTCGTCCCGGGTGCGAATGGTCAGCCGATGCCGCTGCTAAATCCATATCAGCAGAATCAAAATCAAACGAGAACTTTTAACGGCCCGGTTCAGTACGGTCAGTACACGCCTTCTGGCCAGGTGACGAAACCATTTGCGAACGTGCAGGAAAAACCGTATATTAGTCCGTACATGAATTTTTATCGGCGTGACAGAGTGCCGGGGATCGATAATTACAATATGTACGTGAAACCCGCTCTCGATGCGGAAAAGGAACGCCAGCAGACTCAGCAGCAGATTCAGACGCTTCAGGAAAATCAGAATCAGACCCGAATTCAGCAAGAGGCCCAGTTTAATGCGAATGTGGGGGCGCAGACGGTTGGCGCGTCTTACGGCCAGATGAATACCGGCATGAACGCGAATCGCCCCGGTGCGTCCTATGGCTTCTCGGGAAGGGGCCCAACGGTTCACGTTGACCCGAATGCTGCCGAAAAAACCGATAAAGAAAAAAAGGACGAAAAAGCTGAAGAAGAGGAACAGGCTGGTTCCTATTTCAATCCTTACGCGCCGAATGGGAAAGGCGTTCTTCGTCCGCACTACGAACCGGCTGAGAGAAAATAGCCGGATTGGAAAACTGTCAAATTGAGAGGTGGAAAACTTTTTGAGAAGGGACCCGCTCGGGCATTTTCAAAAAGTTTTCTTTTTTTATTCTCGTTCCTTGAATTGAATCAAAACCGTGGAAAAGCTCAAATCATTTCTCGTTTTTCTTATTAAAATTGGGGTCTCACTCGGAATTCTGGCTTTTCTCGTCTATCGGGCCATGCAGGACGAAACGACGATGAATGCCCTTGTTCACGGTGAGAAGATTTGGCCGTCTTTGGCTCTCGGTTTTTTGTTTACGTTTCTGGCGGTTCTCGTGACGATCGTCCGCTGGTTCTGGCTCGTGCGGATCCAGGGGATGAACGTCGGTTTCTGGAAGACGCTCCGGATCGGTTACATCGGCTACCTGTTCAACCTCGCGCCGATGGGGATCGTGGGGGGAGATCTGCTCAAGGCCTGGCTTTTGACCCGTTCTGTGAAAGAGGACCATCCTCACGCCGGCCCGGTGATCCTCGGGTCGATGTTCATCGACCGGATGATTGGCCTTTATGCGCTTTTTATGCTTGCGTCGCTGGTTTTGCTGGTTAACGGGACGCTCTGGGCCCCGGATGCGTCTAAGGTGATGATTTCAGCTTCTTGGGCCGTTCTGATCGCGTGGGTGGTCGGGACCGCAGGATTTCTGGCGCTTCTTTTGCCGCCGGAATCGAAGAAGGAGCCGCGTCCGCCGAAGTCAAAAGCCGAGGAAATCTTCCGCAGAATCGCGGGGAGTGTGCGCCTCTACCGCAGGTTCCCGGTAAAACTCTTCTGGGTGCTGATGATCAGCCTGCTGGTGCACACGCTCTTTGCGACGTCACTTTATTTTCTGGCCGATGGTTTGTGGCGGGCGCAGGATCCGCCGAACTTCGCTCAGCATCTGTTCATTTCACCGACCAGCATGTCGATGTCGGCCGTGCCGCTGCCCGTGGGGCCCGTGGAGGTGGTTTTCGACGAGTTGTACCGTGACTCGATCGGCCGCACCGGAATGGGCCTGGCCGTGATGCTGGCGTACCGCTTCATCTGTATCCTGATCGCTCTTCTGGGCGTGATTTTCTACTTCAGCGCCCGGGAGGAAATTCGGGAAACGATGGAAGAAGCGGGTTCAATCAGGAATTAGGAATGCGTAATGCGTAATTAGAAAAGCCTTCGGCTTTTTATGGGATGAAGTTTTTCTGAAACTTGTATTACGCGAAGCGTCAATTACGAATTACGCATTACGAATTACGCATTAGAACGGAAGCTGATTCACCTGTTCCATCGTCGGCGCATCGTACGCCGGGTCTTTTTCCGGGTGCAGGGTATTGAGCGGGCCCGGGCGGGGGATCAGCGGCGCGGACTGGATCTTCGGGCAGACCGGCAGCCAGTCGCGGCCGTAAAATTCCGGGTCGCCCATCGCGCGCAGTTCTTCGCTCCCGTAGTACGGGCACATCGCGTCCACCCACAAAATCACGCGGAGCAGATCGTCTCCCTCGACCTTTACGCCGTGGTGCGTTCCGGAGGCCATCCGCTCGATCAGCCGGCTGCGGTACGAAAGTTTCGTCATGGGTTTAGGTGTCTGGTAGGCCACAGGATCGAAAATTCCAAACGCTTCCACCATGATCGTGTCGGCCCAGCCGAAGCCCGGAGCGGGATTTTTGGGCGCTTCGTACGGTTTGCCCCACGTCGGTTTTCCGACCAGCGTCACGTACGGCTCGTCGAAAATGTTGAACCCCGGCCGGCGGGTCATGTTGAACGTCTGGAACGCTTTCGACTCGGGATTTTCGTGGCATTTGGCGCAGTACTTCTTGAGCGTCGGCTCGACGTAGCGGTCGTAACTGACCGAAATGTCCTTCCAAGGGACGGGCGTGATCTTCGACGGCGCCCGCTTCATCGCTTTTCCGACCGGCGCCATTCCCGGCGTGACGATCTGGGACTCGTGGCAGCCGATGCACCCGCGAACTTCGCCCGGCATGACTCCCGTGAACGAGCGCATCGTGTGCAGGGCGCGGTGGTTTTCGTCGAGGAGCTGGAAGTGCAGCGCCACGCCAGACGGAGCCTCAAAGCAGACGGAGCCGTCGTCTTCGATCGGGACGGTCCCGAGGATCCGCTTCACGCCGTCGGTCTGCACGAGGCTCGTCGCGGGGCCTTCGCTCGCGTACGGGCGGTGGTCCCACATCGTGTAGGTTTTCGGCTCCAGGTTCCAGATCCGCAGGAATTTGGCCTTTCCGCGGAGTTCCGGCGACGCATTGTCGTACACGGAATTGCTGTAAATGATCCCCGGCTCCGGTTTGTCGCGGTTTTCAAACGTCGGCCACTTGACCAGATCCAGGCGGGCCTGCGGGACCTGCCGCGGACGCAGCGGCTGGGCGTGGAAAATGTGGTGCGCCCCTTCGTAGATCAGTTCCCGGTTTCCTTCCAGGTCCATCAGGAGGAGGACCGTCTTGCCGTTCCGGACCGCGCAGACGAGGAAATCCCGGTCCGAGATCGGGTACGGACTCGTGTAGCCACGGTAATCGCCTGCCGTATGGTAGGATTCCGACTCGGGTTTCTCGCTGGGCCCGTCGCCCACCTCGGGCCACGGAACGTCCGGCGTGACTTTCGTTAGACCGTCGGGGTAGTTCAGTCCTTTGGCCGGGTCGATGATCCCGATGGCCCCCTCGAACCAGTTGTGATGGCCGCAGCCGGCAAACATGACGCGCTCGGAGCCGGGGATCGGTCTTGCCTCTTTCAAAAGGTCCGGCCAGACGCTCTGGTTTCCCCAGAACGTCTGCACCTGCGTGCCGTCCGGGTTCATCGTCCAGAGACTCTGGCACCGCCAGAGCGGTTTATCCGTGTACTCCCACCGTGTGTAAAGGATCCGGCCGTCTTTCAGGAGGCTCGGCGTGTACTCACATTCCATGTTCCGCGAGAGGATGAAGACCCCGTCGCCCGGTCCCTCGTGCAGTTTCATGCGGGCCAGGACGAACGAATTCGCGGAGACCACGCACCGGACGTAAGTGTGCGCCCTCCCCGTGAGGAACGCGATGTTTTCGCCGTCCGGCAGGTAAATCGGGTCCAGATCGTCGAACGCGCCGTCGGTGAGCTGACGCACTCCCGTTCCGTCCGCGTTGATCTCGTAGAGGTGAAAGGCCTTTTCGTTGTACGGCTTGAAGCAGAACAAAATCCGCTTCCCGTCGAACGAAACGTCCGGCCGCCAGAACGAGCCGTGGCTCGGAAGCGGCTTTTGCGGCGCGAGCATCGTCTGCTTTCCGGCGGGTGAAAGCCCTTTCAGGACCATGAGCCGGCCACCCGGGACCGCCTGCGTACCGACGCGGTGGTGGTTTTCGTGCTGCCACTCCGAGCCGGACGGGTACGGAACGTCCACGTAAACCACCGAGTCGAAGTCGATCGCCGGGTTGGCGAACATGATCCCGCGCTTGATTTGACGGACTCGGAAGTACGTACGAGTCGTGGCGTCCGCTTCGGCCAGCGCGTCCAGCTCTTTGATCTGGTCCTGGAAATCGACCCCCTGGATCCGCTCGGCCAGCGCTTTCGCGTACCGGATCTCGTTCCGGATCACTTCCGGCGTGACGTTCCCGCCGCACTGGAAAAGCCACTCCTCCTCGAGTTTCTTCTGCGCCTCGTCCGGCGTGAGGTCCTTCACTTCGGGAGTCACCGGCCGGATGTATGGCGAGACCTGCTCGGCTCCCCGCGGCCTTGGCTCGAAATTCGACTCCAGCCGGGCCAGAAGGTCGAACAGTTCGTCGGCCGTTTTCCCGTCAAGGTCCTGACCGGCGGCGGATTCCGACGCATAGAGGGCCTGGAGCTCCTTCCACTTTTGGGTTTCTTCCGGCGTGCATTTCGCCCACTGCCCGGGCGTTTCGGGGAGGAATTCCAGCGCTTTCTCCCGCGCGTCGGTGATCTGCTTTTTGATCCACGCCATTCCGCGTTCCCGAGCGCTCTGGAGGAAATACTTTCGGGTCTCACGTTCACTCAAAGCGCGGTCCCAGACCTGAATTTCGTCGAGCGCACCATCGAAAAATTCGCCGGAACCCCAGACGGAAGCCACAAAAATCGGGGCCTTTTTCGTTCCGTAAACCCACGGGCCGGGAAGGTCCTGACCGCCGATGAGTTCCATGTCGAAATAAATCGCCGTTTTTTTGCCGTCGTACGTCCCCGTGACGAGGTGCCACTGGCCGTCCTTCAGCACAGCGGGGTCAACCGATCCGTAAGTCCCGCGGTACTGGCCGTTCGCGTTAATACCAAAACAGATGGACGAGCCGTTTCCCGTGATACTCAGCCAGAGGCGCTCGTCTCCGTCCTCTTTGCGCAGGATCTCGTGGATGCCGCCGTCGATGGTCCGGGGCTTGATCCACGCGCGGACGGTCACGGCTTTAAGTCCCGTCGGCAAACGGTCTTCGGAAACGGAGATTTTCGGCTTTCCGGTCACATCGACCGCGTTCCCGACGATTCCCGGAACGGACGTGATCCCCTCGCCTTCGGGGGCGGTTTCAAACGTCCACTCCAGGATCGGTTTTTCGTCGGCGTGAGCGGTCATTCCGCAGAAAATCCCGCAGGGAAAAGTGACCAAAAGAGCGAGACCAAGTGTAAAACGGCGAATCATGGCGGGACCCTTTCCAATATTTTGAGGGACGGAATTTTACGAATTTTGAAGTCTTTTGACCTGATTATACATCATTTGGCAAAAAATACTACCGGGGGGGCTTTTCTTTTTCGTTTTACCGACTATAATTAAGAAAAAGCGATTTTCTATCTCACCCCTTTTACCAAGGAAACGATTATGACAGAAGAAAATAAAAAAGTGGCCCCCACGTGCATGCCGTGCCACAGCACCGCGGACCTTCCGACGGGCCGCCGCTGCTTCATGGCTCAGGCCGGTGCGGTGGTTTTGGCCTCGGCTGCGATTGCTCCCGCAGTTCTCGCGGCCGCTTCAACGGTACTCACTCCCGTGAAAAAACATTTTACCGGTTCTGGTGCGCAGGCCGAGGGCGGCGACGTGAAAGAGTACCCGGTCGGAACTTTTGCCGAACTGCCGGAAGACGGAACCCCGCTGCTGGTTTCGATTCGTGACGAACTGGTGGACGGCTGGACCAAAGAGGTGAACGTAGTCGGAGCGATCTACGCCCGCCGCGTTGGTGATGGAATTAAGGTTCTTCACACGATGTGCCCACACATGGGGAGCACCGTTGGCCTGAAGAAAGACGAGAAAAAGTTCTTCTGCCCAAGCCACTCCGCGTGGTTTGACCTGGACGGAAAACGTCTGGAAAACGGCGGGGCGAAAAATCCCTGCAAACGTGATATGGACGAGCTGGAAGCCCGCGTCGCGGAAGATGGAACCATCATGGTCCAGTTCTGCTGCTTCAAGAGCGACAGCGCCGAGAAAATCAAAGTCTGACTAAATGGACTACTCAAAAGAAAAACCTTAACCCGAAATAAAATATTATGATTACAAAATTCCTTAACTGGCTCAATTCCCGTACGGGAGTGATTTCCTTCCTGAAAGTCGTCGGCAATCGGCGCTGGGTCAAGGCGCTGATGGACCTCAAAATGTGGCCGGCCATCCTGTTTTTCCTCTGTGTCGTGCAGTGTATCACCGGGTTCATCCTCTGGATGCACTACTCGCCCAGTTCGCAGACAGCTTACGAGAGCGTTTTCAACATTCAGTACAATTTGTGGGGTGGCTGGCTCCTTCGCGGGATACATCATTTCTCCGCACAGGTTTTTGTTGGCGTCGCGATCCTGTACATCATCCGGATCATCCTTTTCGGAATGTACCGCAAGCCGCGCGAAGTCACTTTCTGGCTTTCGCTGTTCCTTTTCTTCTTCGGTCTGGGCGCCTGCCTGACCGGTGACCTGCTTCCCTGGACCCAGAACGCTTACGGCGCGACGATGGTCCGCGTGAAGTACCTGACGCAGATTCCGTTCATTGGACAGATGCTTTACGAACTGGCCTGCGGCGGCACGACGATCAACAGTCTGACGCTCACGCACTTCTTCGCTCTGCACGTTGGCGTGTTTGCGGCGGGTATCATCGTCCTGCTCGTTCTTCACGCCATTTGTGACGCCCGCGCCGAGAAAATCGACCTGGACGCGAAACTCGCCTCGGGTGAAGTGACCGTCCCGTGCCAGAAAGCCGGCTCCTGCGGTGGTTGCCGTTCGACCGGGATCGCCCGCTGGTGGGTCTGCCAGGCCGCGGTGAACTCGCTCGGCTGCCTCATTGCGATGTGCGTCGTGTTGGGCCTCGTTTTCCAGAACAATTCGGAGTACAAAGCCGCGAAAGCCGCATGGGCGCTCCAGAACGCCACGACCGAAACCCCTGCCGCCGAGGAACCCGCCCCGGCTCCGGCGACCGAAGAAGTCGCTCCGGCAGTTGAAGAACCCGCCCCGGCTCCTGCGGCTGAAGAAGCCTCTCCGGCTCCGGCCGCTGAACCCGCTCAGGATTTGGTCGTTGAAGAAGTTCCGGCCCCGGCTGAACCCGCTCCGGCTCCTGCCGCTGAACCCGCTCCGGCTCCTGCCGCTGAACCCGCTCCGGCTCCGACCGCTGAACCCGCTCCGGCTCCGACCGCTGAACCCGCTCCTACCGCTGAAGAAGCCACTCCGGCTCCTGCCGCAGAACCCGCTCCTGCCGCTGAGGAAGCCACTCCGGCTCCTGCCGCTGAACCGGCCCCCGCGGCTGAGGAAGTGGCTCCTGCCCCGGCCGCTGGTCAGGAAGTCGCCGTGACGGAAGAGGCTCCGAAGGCTGAAGAAGCCAAAGCTGAAGAAGCCCCCAAGGCGGAAGAAAAGGCCGAAGTTCCGGAGGTCCTTCCGGTCGTGATGAAGCCTGGGCTTTACCTCGGCGTGGAGCTTGGTCCTCCGGCCGATACCAGCCCGATGGCCAGTTCTGAAACCGCGCGTCCGGAATGGACGTTCCGCGGCCTGTACGAGTATGCGCTTCTTTTCTCGAGCAAGTGCCCGGAATTCATCCTGATTTTCTGCATTCCGACGATTATCGTGGGAATTTTCTTTCTCATGCCGTTCATCGCGAGGGTCAAGGGCGGGGCTTTTGTTAATACGACTTACTTCCTTGTCGTGGCTCTTGTGATGATTTACCTCACGATGGCTTCCTACCAGCGCGATGCGAAAAACGAAGCGTACCAGACGGCCCGCAAGGCGGAAACCGCGAAGGCGGTCAGCGTTTTCAACGCGATCGAGGACTTCGGCGGGATCCGCAAGACTGGCGCGCTTTCCATGATTTCCGAAACCTCCGCCTCAGCCGATTCGACCGAGAAAGCTGCGGCTCCGAGCGGTCCGGAAGTTTTCAAAAAGCACTGCGCGTCCTGCCACCCGTTTGCTCCGGCTGACGAAAGTGTCACGGGCGACGAGATCTTCCGTATGGATTCCCCCTGCGCTCCGAACCTTTGGGGCTACGGCACGCGCGACTGGATCGCCGGTTGGTTCGATAAAGACCGGATCGTCTCCAAGGATTACTACGGCTACGAAAACTCCCCGTTCAAGGACGAGAACATGGCCCTGTTTGCCGCTTCGTTAGCGAACGAGATCGCGGCCTTCGAAAATCCGCAGGCCGATGAAGATTCCGAGGATTCGGAAGACTCGGAAGATGAAGATGCCGCGCCACAGGTCAATCCTCGTGAGGAGATCGCGAAGGTCATCGACCTGCTGACCGAGGAAGCGTCTCTGGCGGCCCCGCGTGAAAACGGCGTGACTGTGAAGAAGCTGCGCCGTCCGTGGAAAGACGATAAAGGTGCGCCGGTCAAAGAGATCACCGAGTACCAAATCGACGGTCTGGATCCGGCGGTCTTCGCGATCTACTCGGCCCGGTGCCTGAAGTGCCACGGTTTCTACGCCTACCCGGTGGGTCAGAAAGGCCATCAGAGCCCGGACCTGACGGCTTACGGTTCCAAAGAGTGGACAAAACGCGTGATTCGTGACGCGGGCGCTTTCTTCAAGGGGAACACCATGACGGTCTTCCACGCCGAACCGGAAGGTTCCGAGAATAACGTCATGACGGAAGCCGAGATCGAGGCCGTGTCCGCGTGGCTGACGGAAGGAAACCTGAAAAAGTAAAGGTTTGATCCTCTGGCGAGCGGTGGGCTTTGGGCCCGCTGCTCGGAACTCTCGAGAACAAGGCAAAATGGATCCGGGAGGACGGCAAACCACCGTCTGCCCGGATTCTTTTCACTCCCCACCCCCAAAACCATGCAGTCTGTACACTACCTCATTTTCGACGTAAAGTCTTTCGTTGATGTGCCGCTTGCCGAGCGTATTCAGTTTTTCGGAGAGGAAAGTTCTGCCGCGTCACCTGCCAAAACTTCGTCACGTTCAAAAGCCAGGACCAGGAAGAAAGCCGACCTGGATTTTGTACCCTACACGCTCCAGATCCCCTCGGCGGTCGTTCTGGCCAAGGTTTCGGAAACGTACGAACTGCTCGATATCGCGGCGCTCAGCGAGGTACGGATGAAACCCGAGGAGATCGTCGAACGTTTCTGGCTGGGCTGGGAGCGTTACGACCGGCCGGTTTTCGTCACGTTCAACGGGCGGGAATCGGCGCTTCCCCTTCTGGAGCTTTCGGCGTTCCGGTATGGGATCCCTCTCCCGGGCTGGTTTTCTCCCGTCGCGAAGAATTACGAATGGCCGCGTAACCGGTTCAATCAGTCGGCGCACATTGATCTGTTGGACGTTTTCACGAGTTTTGGAACGACCCGATTCGTCGGGGGCCTGGATCTGGCGGTGAGTCTGCTCGGCCGCTCGAACTGGAAGAAAATCCCGGACCAAACAATCTGGAAAATGCACGAGGCGGGAGAGTTCCAGAAGATCGAAAACGCCTGCGTCGGTGACGTTTTGAGCACGTACTTCGTCTTCCTCCGTACTCGGGTCATGACCGGCCATTTGTCTCCAGCCGGGGAGAAGAAACTCGTGGAGGCCACGCGTCGGTGGCTTGAAGAAAAGGGGGAGACGAACGACGTGTTTCGCGAGTACCTTGCCGCGTGGGAGCAATAATCCGGATTCAGAAAACCGAACGTTTTAACGTAATATCCTTTTAAAGAAAGTGAAAAACCGATGAAACACCCCATCCTTTCCATTCTATTGTTCATCTTTCTGGCCGCCCTCGCCAGCGCCCAAACGATTTTCGTCGCGGGGGATTCCACGGCGGCACCGTACGATGCGAGGCGGGCCCCCATGACCGGCTGGGCGCAGGTTCTGGGCGAGTTTACGGTCGATGGTGTGACGGTCGAAGACCGGGCCGTCGGCGGACGCAGTACGAAAAGTTTCCGCGAGGAAGGCCGTTGGGACCGTCTTCTGAACGACCTGAAACCGGGCGATTTCGTCGTGATCCAGTTCGGCCATAACGACCAGAAAGAGTACAGTCCGGCAGTTTACGCTCCGGCGCACACCGACTTCAAAGCGAATTTGACGCGCTTCGTTCAGGAAGTCCGTGAGAAAGGCGGCAAGCCGGTCCTGGCGACGTCCGTGACCCGCCGGATCTTCGACGCGGAGGGGAAACTCACGTTTTCTCTGAAGGAGTACCCGGAATGCCTGCGTGAAGTGGCCCGCGAGACGCAGACGCCGCTCGTCGATCTGTACGTCCTGACCCGCGCGTGGGTCGAGGAGGCCGGGCCGGAAAAGTCCGCCGGGTTCTACACGAATCTGGAGCCAGGCGAGTCGCCGAACTACCCGAATGGGAACCGTGACAATTCGCACTTCCAGCGCAAAGGCGCGCTGGCGGTCGCAGAAATGTTCATCAGGGACGCCCAGCGCCAGGGGCTGGAGATCGGGAAACTCTTCAAACCCCTGGGTCAAACGCCGGTTTTCAAGCCGCGCCCGGCCTCGGAGTTCGTTCCGCGTGACGGGATAGGAAACGTTCTGACCAAACTCAACGCGGGGGAGGACGTGAACGTCGCTTACTTCGGCGGTTCCATCACGGAAACTCACGACGGCTGGCGGCCTCAAACCACGGCGATGCTTCAAAAGGTCTGGCCGAATGCGAAGATCCACGAGATCCACGCGGCCATCGGCGCCACGGGGAGCGAGATCGGCGTGTACCGCATGGACCGCGACGTGCTGAAGTACAAACCGGACCTTCTTTTTGTGGAGTTCGCGGTGAACGACGGTGGGTGTACCCCCGAAAACATCTGGAAGCAGTTCGAGGGGATCGTCCGCAAAACCTGGCGCGCCAACCCGCAGACCGACATCGTGTTCTGCTACACGATCGTGTCCGGAATGGTGGACGGCTGCCGCAAAGGCGAGTACCCGCCGACCGCGAACGCGATGGAGCAGATCGCCGATTCCTACGGGATCCCATCCATTAATTTCGGCCCTCGCGTGGTGAAAATGCTCGACGAAGGGAAGCTGATCTTTAAAGCCGACTCGGCTCCGGAAGGGGTCGTGCTTTTCTCCCGGGACGGCACGCACCCGATCGCGAGCGGCTCAGCCCTCTATACCGCGGACGTCGAGCGGGTGTTTCGTGCGATGAAAGATTCCCAACCGGTGGACCACTCGGCAAAGCTCGAAAAAACCTTCATCGCGGGGAATCTGGAAGACGCGAAACTCTTCCCGATCAAGCGCGAAATGCTCAGCGGCGAGTGGCGGGTCCTTGATCCCAGTGAGCGTTACGGCTACTACACGCGCTGGCTCGATCAGGTCTGGGAAACCAGCACACCCGGGAGCCGGCTGGAGTTCAAATTCCGTGGGACGCACGCGAAGATCTATGACATACCGGCAACGAACGGCGGCCAGATTTATGTGACGGTGGACGGCGTGAAGACCGGCCCGTTCCCGCGGGTGCATACGCCGTGGTGGTCGCGTCTGTATGCCTTCCCGGTTGCGACGGACGTCGATCCGGAAAAGGTCCACACGGTCGTGATTGAGCTGGACTCGGGCGTCCCGGAGAAGCAGAAAGACCCGTCCGTCAAGCCTGAATTCTACGAAGGGATCCGTTGGCTCTGCGGACAGATCATGACCGACGGCGAGGTCGTTATCCCGTAGTCAAAATTTTTTCAAGAGGCCCAGGAATATGTAAAAGACCTGAAAATCCTCTTGAGTAAAAGGAGAAGGGGACGACACTTCCAACGTCGTCTTTTAAAAATGTCTTTATTTTCATGACGACGCTGGAAGAGTCGTCCCCGTAAAGTGTTATTCCCATAAAGTGCCGTCCTTACAAATGTCCGAAACCCCAACTTTTACCGTTACCCAGATCACGATCGGGATCCAGAACCTTCTCGGGACAGTTTTTTCCCAAGTCCGTGTTTCCGGGGAGATCTCCGACCTGAAGCAGTCCAGCGCGGGCCACTGCTACTTTCTTCTGAAGGACGAAACCGCCCAGCTCTCTGCCGTTTTGTGGAGCCGCACCCGGCCGAAGGGGATCGAACTGCGTGACGGTCTGGAGGTCGTTTGCGAGGGCAAAATCGAGGTTTACCCCCCACGCGGGAACTACCAGCTCATCGTTTCGGCCCTCGAGCTCAAAGGCCTCGGCGCGCTGGAACAGGAATTTCTCGCCCTGAAGCAGCGCCTGACCGCCGAGGGGCTTTTCGACCCGGCCCACAAGAAGCCGATCCCACGTCAGATCCACCGCGTTGGCGTGGTCACGAGTCCCGACGGGGCCGCGATCCACGACTTCCTCCAGGTCCTGAAACGCCGCTGGTGTGGGGTGGACGTCTGCGTTTTTCCCTCCCCCGTCCAGGGCTCCGGCGCGGCCGAGAAACTCGCCCAGGGGGTCGAATTCTTCAATCGCTGGGCCGGTCGGCTCGGGATCGACTGCATCGTCCTGACCCGCGGCGGCGGGAGCATGGAAGACCTTTGGGAGTTCAACCAGGAACGCCTCGTCCGCGCGATTTTCGACTCGGAACTCCCCGTCATTTCCGGCGTCGGGCACGAAATCGACGTCACACTCTGCGACCTGGCGGCCGACCGCCGTGCGCTGACCCCGTCCGAGGCGGCGGAGCTGATCTCGCCAAACGTGCAGAACCTGGCCGAGCGGCTCCAGAACGCCAAATCCCGGCTGGATTTTGCGGTGGGAAGCCTGCTCGACCAGCGGGAAATGGCCCTGAACCACCTCGCTCATAACCCGATTTTTCGTTTCCCGACGCGCATGATCGACGCGCTGGCGCAGGGGCTGGACGTCACTGAGGAACGTCTGAACGACCGGGTGAAAAACCGGCTGGAAATGCTGGAAACCCAGATGGGAACGCAGGCCGCGCGTCTGGAAGCGCTCAGCCCGTTGAACGTCCTTTCGCGGGGCTACACGGTCACGCAGGACGCCGAAAGCGGGAAAGTTTTGCGCTCGGTGAACGACGTGCAGCCAGGGCAGAAACTCAAAACCCGCTTCCCGGACGGCGAGCGTGTGAGCGTGGCCGAAAATTAAATGAAAATCTAATAAAGGCCCCCTTTTCTTTTACAAACTTTTCAGTATAATAAAGGAAGCAATCGGGGCACGCACCACGCGCCCCCAACTCCTAACTCCTAATTCCTAACTCCTAACTAAAAAAAGAGGTTTTTATGTCCGCCCGGAATCTTGTCGTCGCCCAGAGCGGCGGCCCAACGTGCGTCATTAATAGTTCCCTTCAGGGAGTCGTGGAAGCCGCCAAATGTTTCGATAACATCGGGACTGTTTACGGCGCGGTCCACGGTATCGAAGGCGTTTTGACCGAAGACCTGATCGATCTTTCGGCGCAGGACCCGCAGGAAATTTCCCTGCTGCGCTACACCCCGGTGGCGGGGTCGATCGGCACCTGCCGCTACAAGCTGAAAGAGTGGCAGACCGAGGATTTCGACCGCGTGATCGAAGTCTTCAAGGCTCACAACGTCGGCTACTTCCTCTACAACGGAGGGAACGATTCGATGGACACCGCGAACAAAATCGCCGAAATGGCCAAAGTCCGCGGCCTGGATCTGACCGCCGTCGGCGTTCCGAAGACGATCGATAATGACGTCGGAGACAGCGAATTTAAACTCGTGGACCACACGCCCGGCTACGGCTCCGTCGCGAAGTACTGGATGCACACGGTCCAGTACGCCGACCAGGAAAACAAAGGCTCGTGCCCGGCCGACCCGGTTCTCGTGATGCAGGCGATGGGGCGCAAGATCGGTTTCATCCCCGCCGCCGCGCGTCTGGCCGACCCGAAGCGGGAAATGCCGCTTTTGATCTACATGGCGGAATCCCCATGCACGCTTGAAGAGCTTCACGAGCAGGTCAATGCCAAGCTGCGCGAGTGCGGCCGCTGCGTCGTCGTGATCTCGGAAGGCTTCAACGTCGGCTCCCTCGGCGAGCTGAAAGACTCGTTTGGCCACACGACGTTCAGCTCCTCGCAGATGACCGTCGCGCAGAAAGTCGTGAACTACCTGAACGAAAAAGGCCTCTGCGTCAAAGGAAACGCCCGCGGAAACGTCCCCGGAACGGACCAGCGCCACTCGATGGCCTACGCCTCCGTCACGGACCTGGACGAAGCGTACGCGCTTGGTCAGAAAGCCTGTGCCCTGGCCGCCGCCGGCGAGAGCGGTTTCATGAGCACGATCCTGCGCAACCCCGGCCCGCTGTACGACGTGCGATACGACAAAGTCCCGCTTTCCGTCGTGGCGAACAGCGAGCGCACCTTCCCGAAAGAGTGGCTTACCGCCGCCGGAAACGACGTAACGGACGATTTCGTGAACTACGCCAAGCCGTTGGTCGGGCACGAAATGCTGACGCTTCCGATGATCGATGGCCGCCAGCGTCTGACCCAGTTTGCGCCGATCTACGCCGAAAAGGTCCTCGACGCTTACGTCCCGCAGGCCGCGCGGAAGTAGTAAAAGTCAAAACCTCCGAACCCGTTCCGCTTCCGAATTCCATTTAAACACGGATTTTCACGGATTAGAAGGATTTACAGGATTTTTAAAGAAAACAGTTTGAAGCCTTTCCCGAAAAAATCCTTTTCATCTTTTTAATCCGTGGAAATCTGTGTTTAAATCACGTTTTGAAGCGGGACTGGTTCGGTCTTTAGCCTCAGTTCCTTCTGCTTTTTTGTTGCTCCGTTTTCCCCGGCTGGTCCTCCTGGCCGTGACACTCCAACCCCTCCACAAGAACCATGAAAAAAATTTTCCTTCTTCTTTCTTTCGTTTTTCTCCCCGCGCTGGCGCAGGCCGCCGAGGACTCCCTTGGTCTTTTCCCGTTCTTCGCCCGGGGCGATAATCTCCCCGAAGTATGGGTCAATCCCTCCCAGCAGGTCGAGGCCGGCGCGAACGGCCAGGTCACGGTGGACGGCGACCGTTTTGTGACGGCCGAAAATGGGCAGGAAATCCGCTTTTGGGGCGTGAACACCTGCTTCTCGATGAACTTTTCCGCCAAAGAGGACGCGGTGAACTACGCCCGCCGCATGGCCAATTTCGGCGTTAACGCCGTGCGTCTGCACCACATGGACAATTACAACATTTGGGGCCCGAACGCCTGGAAAGACGTTTCCAAAATCGACCCCGAGCAGCTCGACAAGCTGGACTGGCTCATCTACCAGTTCAAGAAAAACGGGATTTACGTGAACATCAACCTCCACGTTTCCCGCGAGCTGAACGACCGCAACGGCTTCAGCCCCTCCTCGGAATCGCCCGGCTACAATAAAGGCCTCGATAATTTCGAGCCGCGGATGATCGAGTTCCAGAAGCAGTACGCCCGCGACCTGCTGACCCACGTGAACCCGTACACGAAAATGGCCTACACGGACGACCCGTGCGTCGCGATGATCGAGATCAATAACGAAAACTCCGTCGTGGCGTCCTGGTTCTGGGGCGAACTCGACAAACTGGGCCCGACCTACGAGGCCGAGTACCAGAAACTCTGGAACGATTGGCTCCGGAAGAAATACAAATCGACCGCCGAGGTCAGGAAAGCGTGGAATTGCCGTTTCTTCCCGATCGAAGAAAGCATCATCCCCGACTCAGGCTTTGACGATCCGGAAGGGTTCAAAAACTCGAAATGGTATCTGGAAAACGGTCAGGGTGAATCGACGCTGGAAGTGAAAGACGGCGTACTGCGTCTGGAAGTCAAAAAGCTCGGAACAGTCAGCTGGAACCCGCAGTTTTATTTCTGTAACTTCCCCGTGACGGCGGGCAAGCCGTACACGTTGAAATTCCGTGTCCGTACGGACGTTCAGGGGACTTCAACGCTCAATTCCGGCTGCTCGCAGTCTCACGAGAATTGGGAAAATCTTGGCCTTTTCGTTAATTACAAAGTCACGAACGAGTGGAATGAGTACACCTACACGTTCGTTCCGACCTCCGACGATCCCAACGCCCGCATTTCGTTCAACGGCTTCTCTCCCGGAGTTTACGAGTTCGACGATATTTCACTGGTTCCCGGCGGAAACATCGGGATCGCCGAGTCCGAGAAACTCGAGGACGGCACGATCCGGCCGATGTACCGCACGAAGGAGGTGGGACGTTCCACGCCCGAATCAATCGCCGACTTCACCAATTTCGTGATCGATCTGGAAACGAAGTACTGGAACGAGATGCGCCGGTTCATCAAGGAAGACCTCCACGCGAAAGCGCCGGTCACGGGGACCCAGCTCCAGTACGGCGCCCACTACGCGCAGGGCCGCATGGACTACTGCGACATTCACGCGTACTGGAACCACCCCAGCTTCCCCGGTCGGCCTTGGGACGGCGGGAACTGGAAGCTCGGAAACACTTCCATCGCCAACGCGCTGGGCAAAAACTCGACGGTCGAATCCCTCGCGAACCTCCGCGTCCTTGGGAAACCGTACACGGTCAGCGAGTACAACCACCCGTACCCGAACCTCTACGGAGCCGAAGGTTTCCCGGTCCTTTCGTCCGTCGCCGCCTTCCAGAACTGGAGCGGGATATTCATCTTCGCATGGTCGCACAGCGATAAATTCAGCGAACAGGAAACGCCCAGTTTCTTCGACATCAAGGGCAATTCGGTCCAGCTCGTTCACATGGCCGCGTGCTATAACATGTTCGTCCGCGGTGACGTTGCCGACGCCAATTCCGTCGAGAACGCGAAGAAAGTCGTGTACGCTCTGGGAGAGCAGCAGGAACGCGAGATCCAGAGCAAGGCCTCGAACGGCTACCACCGCTCCCTGCGCCCGATCGGACTTTGGGCCCCGAACGCGCTTCTGACCTCGGTCGGTGTACGTCTGACGGATCTGAAGATTCCCGAAAAAGCGACGAAGGGCGTGAAACCCGTTAACGGGGACGATGCTTCCAGCGTCGTTAAGGAAATGCCAAACCACACCGTTTCCAACACGGGCCAGCTCATCTGGAACGCCGAGGTCGAAAACCGGGGCTTCTACCAGGTGGACTCCCCCAGAACGAAAGTTTTCACCGGCTTCATTCAGGGTCGGACGTTTGAATTCAAAAACGGCCGGACGCTCAAAATCGAGTTCGGCCAGACGATCCTCGACTGGGCAACTGTTTCCCTGACGCGGACGAAGAAGAACCACTACCTGCTCGCCGCGACAGGGCTTCAGAAGAACTCCGACTGCGTTCTGGGCCTTTACGACCCGAGCGAGGTGAAGGACACGCCTGTGGACGAGTACCCGAACCTGATCAACAAGCAGATCACGTTCTGCAAGCAGCCCGGCCACGCGCCGCTGATGTGCGAGGGGATCCCGGCCAAACTGACGCTGGAAGTCCCGGCGGGCAAAACGGTGAAATTCTACCCGCTTGACGAAAACGCCAACCGGAAAGAAGCCGTGGAAGCGCAGATGCTCGACGCGACCCACGCCGTGATCGAAATTTCCAGTAAGTACAAGACGCTCTGGTACGAGATCGTGCTGGAACCGTAAAATAGTGTGGAGGGTGGAGAGTGGAGTTGACGCTTCGCGTAAGGTTGGGTTAAGAAAGAGTTCATCCCATATTTTAACTCTACCCTCCACACTTCCTCCCCCTTTTCTGAGGATTCCAAAAATTTTTTCCGGGGGCTGGACACAATCAAAAAATCGTGTATAATTAGGAAGATTTTACTCATTAATCAGTTTTCCACTCACATTTTAAGGAGAAATCCATGAGCTTTAAGAAAATTTCCCTTTGCGCGGTTGCCCTCGTGCTTTGCACCGGCGCCTGCTTCGCGAAACCCACCGACGCCGAGCGCGATGCCGCGATCGAAGTCTTCAAAACCCGTATGGCCAACTACACGACCAACGAAGAAGGCGACGTCACCTCCTTCGATCTGACCGACCGCATTTGCACCAACGAAGACCTCGCCAAGATCTGCAAGCTCGACACCGTGACGACCTGCAAAATCTACGGCGCGAACCTGAAACCGGGCGGCGCCTCCGTCATTACCGGCCTGAAAAGCTGCACGAAACTTTCCATCGAAAACACCGACTTCCAGGACGACGACATGGCGTTCCTCGTGGACATGCCGTGGGTGACGGAACTGACCCTCCGCCGCAATACGTACCTCCGCACCAAAACGATCGAGTATGTCTCCCAGATGCCGAATCTGCGCAACCTGGTCCTCCTTTACGGGAACTTCGACGACTCGGCGCTGGCGTATCTTTCCAAAGTGAAAACCCTTCGTTTGCTCGACCTGCGCGGCTGCGCTTCCGTTACGGACGCCGGGTTGGCTTGCGTCAAGGAACTTCCGAATCTGATCGTTCTGAAACTGCGCTGCACCGCCGTCACTAATGCCGGCATCGAGAACGTCCGCGGCAAGAAGCTCAAGACTTTCGGGATCGAAGACTCCCAGACGTTCGACGACGAAGCGCTTGGCTGGCTCGGTGAAATGGTCGATTCCATGCAGGAAGTCACCATCATGCGCTGTATCGCGATTTCCGACGACGGCGTTCAGAAACTCGCGGGCCTGAAAAATATGCGCAAGCTGAATCTGCGTGGCAACTACAGTGGCAGCGACGCGCTGAAGATTTGCGCCAATATGCCCGAACTGACCCAGCTCATCGTGAGTGAAAACGTCATCGACGACGAAGGCCTGACCTACCTCGAAGGTTTGACCAAGCTCGAGCACCTCGACCTGTGGGCCAATATCGTGACGGACTCGGGAGTTGACTCGCTGGTGAAGATCCAGAGCCTGAAGAAACTCTCGCTGGTCGCCTGCCAAATCACCGATGAAGGCGTCGCCAAACTGGCTGCGCTGTCAAACCTGGCGGATTTGGATCTGGCAGAAACGTCTATCTCGGACGCCTGCATTGATTCGCTGGCTCAGATGAAGTCGCTCAAAGCGGTAAGTTTCCGTGCCACGAGCGTTTCCGAAGAAGCAATGGCGAAACTGCGTGAAGCTTTGCCGGAGTGCAAAGTCACGAAATAATTCCTTTTTGTCAACAGTCTAAAGCCAGCCGCGAACGTTTCGATTTTATCGGGACATCGCAATGCCTGGGCGCACCTCAACCCCTGCGGCCCAGGCAGACGCTGGTTTCCTAAACACCCAACCTTCAATTCTCCGTGCGTGTTTTTTCCCCTTCTTTTCTCGCTTCCCTGGGCGATTTTCGTCTTCGGGTCAAAAGACTGGCATCCGGTGTTACGTTCGGTGAACACGCGAGCGTGCGACAGGGGGTTTCTACAGAGTTTCACGACCGAAGAGCGTGGGAGCAAGGTGATGAGCCAAAATTCACCGACTGGCGCCTCTTCGCGCGGACGGGCAAACTTTTCACGAGGCAGTACAAGGAAGAAACGACCACTTCTTTTTATTTTCTGACAGATTTTTCTCCCAGTATGACTTATGCCGGTATTCCCCGAAATGACGAGGAGAAACGTCTTTCCAAGCTCGAGTACGCTCAATGTGTTACGGCAGTGCTGGCGTATATCGCACTTCAGCAAAGAGACCTGGTCGGCATTTGCGCAACGAACGGAGCGGAAACGGTTCCCCTGCGTCCCTCAACCGGGGAAAGCCATTGGTCCGAATGCGTCCGGTTCCTGGAATCGCCCCCGTTCACGTCAAAAACCTCATCAGAAGCCAGGCCTTTTGAGCAAACGCTCAACGATTTGGCGGCCATGATCACCCGTCGGGGAAAAATTTTCATCCTCTCGGATTTTTTCGATGTCCAATCCTGGGATTCAATCGTGCCTCAGCTTAAACTTTTGATAGCTCAGGGGAACGAGCTGGAATTGTTTCAGATACTTGACGCGGACGAACTGGATTTTCCTTTCGATTCCCGGAGCGAGTTTGTCCCGCTGGAAGGGTCCACGCGCGGCCTGACGCTGACGCCCGATGTCGTTCGCGACGCGTACCTGACGCAGTTTCAGGACTGGCGGAACGATCTGCTGGCCGGTTGCCGCGCGCTCGGCATCCCCCTTCATCTCGTGGACACGCGGCAGAAGATCGACGAAACGGTGAAATTAATCTGATCCACCCTCTCCCCCTTGCGGAAAACTCAAATCTTTGTATAATAGAACGGATTGATTTTTGTCTCATCCAGTATTACACGAAGGGGAGCTTAACGTGACCAAAGAAGAACTCAACGCGGCGGCGCTTCAGTACCACGCCGAACCAGTACCGGGCAAAATCTCTGTAAATACCACCAAACCGTGCTTCACGGCCGACGAGCTTTCGCTGGCCTACACGCCGGGCGTGGCGGCTCCGTGCCTTGAGATCAAAGAGGACGTCGCAAACGTCTGGAAGTACACCGCGCGCAGCAATACCGTGGCGGTCGTTTCGGACGGGACCGCCGTTCTGGGCCTGGGGAACATCGGACCGGAGGCGGGAATGCCCGTGATGGAAGGGAAATGTGTGCTTTTCAAGCGTTTCGCCGGGATCGACGCGATGCCGCTTTGCCTCGGGAAGGTCTTCAACGAAAAAGGCCGCACCGATGCCGCGAAAGTGATCGAGACGGTCGAGCGTCTGGAACCGTCTTTCGGCGGGATCAACCTCGAGGACATCGGCGCGCCCGCCTGCTTCGAAGTGGAGCAGACCCTGAAAAAAAGGATGAATATTCCGGTCTTCCACGACGACCAGCACGGGACCGCCATCATTTCGCTCGCCGCGATCATGAACGCTCTGAAGCTCGTCGGGAAGAAGATTTCGGACTGCCGTTTCGTCGTCAACGGCGCGGGAGCTGCCGGGATTTCGTGCAGTGAACTCTACATCACTGCCGGCGCGGACCGCAAGAAGTTCCTGATGTTTGACTCCAAGGGCGTGATCAGCTCCAAACGCACCGACCTGAATGCCGAAAAGGCCCGATTCGCGAACGATACGGAAGTCACCACGCTCGCCGAAGCGTTGGTGGGCGCGGACGTTTTTCTCGGTCTGAGCGTCGGCGGATGTGTGACGCCCGAAATGGTCAAGACCATGGCCCCCGGCGCGATCATCTTCGCGATGGCCAACCCGGTGCCGGAGATTCACCCGCAGCTCGCCCGGGACGCTGGGGCCGCGGTCGTGGGAACGGGCCGAAGCGACTTTCCGAACCAGATCAATAACGTGCTCGGTTTCCCCGGCATTTTCCGCGGTGCGCTGGACGTTCGGGCGACCGACATCAATGAGGAAATGCAGCTTGCCGCGAGCCGGGCGATCGCCGAGGTCGCCTGCGAAAAGGTCCCGGAAGAGATCAAAGCGTACATGAAGGAGGCGTACCCAACCGACTATGCCGCGGGGATTTTCGAGCCGGAAATGCCGCTTTCGTTCGATTACGTCATCCCGAAGCCGTTTGACTGCCGCGTCGTTCCGCGAGTCGCACGTTACGTCGCCGAAGCCGCCATGAAAACCGGCGTGGCCCAGATCCAGATCGACGATCTGTCCGCTTACGAGCGTGAAGTCATGGCGCGAATCAAGTAGTCATTTTGACTCGTCAAAACTCCTCACTCCTAACTCCTCACTCCTAACTCACTCCCACTCCCATGGCCAAAAAAATCACCCCACGTACCCTGAAGGGTTTCCGCGATTACCTTCCCGAAACGATGATCCCGCGGCGGAACATCATCGAGACCGCCGCCCGTATTTACCAGTCCTACGGCTTCGTCCCGATCGATACGCCGGCTCTTGAGTACCTCGAGATCCTCACCGGTAAAGGCTCCGATGAGACGGACAAACAATTGTACAGTTTTCAGGATAAAGGCGGGCGCGACCTTGGAATGCGCTTCGACCTGACCGTCCCGCTCGCCCGGTTCGTCTCCCAGCACGCCAACGAGTTGGGAATGCCTTTCAAGCGCTTCCACATCGCAACGGTCTGGCGCGGCGAAAACACGCAGGCCGGCCGCTACCGTGAGTTCATGCAGTGCGATTTCGACACGATCGGGACGCTGAACATTTCGGCCGACATTGAGTGCACGCTCGTGATCTACGACCTGCTCCGCGCCATCGGTTTCGAGAATTTCACGATCCACCTGAACAATCGCAAGGTCCTGAGCGGTCTGCTTGAAAAGCTCGGCTTCGAAGAAAAAACCGTCCCGGTCCTGCGCGCGCTGGACAAAATCGGCAAGATCGGCCACGATGCCGTGAAAGCGGAAATGGGCGAAACTGCCGGTCTGAGCCCCGATCAGGCGGAGGAAGTCCTGAAGCTCACGGCTCTGAAAGGCTCCAACCTGGAGGTCCTCGAGCAGATCGCCGCGATGGTGGTGGGAACTGCGAAAGGCGAGGAAGGGGTTTCCGACCTGCGTCAGGTCCTGGAAGCCGCCGCGGCCGTGGGGATCACCGAGAAAAACCTCGTTCTGGACGTTTCGATCGCTCGCGGGTTGGACTACTACACCGGCACGATCTGGGAAACGTTCCTCGACGATTTGCCGGGCTTCGGAAGCGTCTGCTCGGGCGGCCGGTACGACAATTTGACTGGGATCTTCATGAATAATCCGCTCCCGGGGATCGGCGCATCGCTGGGGCTGGACCGTCTGCTCACCGCGATGGAGCAGCTTGGAATGCTGAGCGACGTGAAGACCGCCGCCGAGGTTTTCATCCCTTACTTCGACAAAACGCAGCTTCCCGCGTACCTCCAGATGGCGAAAACCATCCGCTCGGCCGGCATTGGCGTGGAAATCTACCCCGACCCAAAAAAACTGGGCGCCCAGCTCCAGTACGCAGACCGCAAGGGCTTCCGTTACGCAGTGATCGCCGGGGCGGATGAACTCTCCCGCGGCGTGTGTCAGGTGAAGAATCTGGCGGAGAAGACCCAGGAAGAGGTTAAGCTGGACGAACTGCCAAATTACTGGAAAAAGTAAGTGATGATACAACGGGGACGGCGTTTCCAGTGTCGTCCCCGTTTTTTCTATTTCGCCGTCGTGACCCGATCGACCAGATAAACGATCGATTCGTACGGAATGCCTCCATTGGTCATCAGGCCGATCTCACACGTGCGGCTGTTCGAGTAACCGATTTTGATCCCCGTTCCTTCAAGCTGGGGTTTCAGGGCGCGCAGCGCCCAGGCGTTCACTTCCGGGAGCGTGAAACCACGGTCGCCCGCAAAGCCGCAGCAGTTGATGTTTTCCGGCACCAGAACGTTCGTCGAGCACCGCCGCGCCAGGTCGAGAAACACGCCGTCGAGCTTCATTTTCTTCATCGAGCACGTGATGTGGATCGCGATCGGCTCGTCAGTCGGGTGCCAGTCCAGCCGGTCCACGAGGAATTTGCTGATGAACTCGACCGGTTCGTAGAGCTTCATCCGCTGGATGCACTCGCGCATCCGGTAGAGGCACGGGCTTTGGTCGCACAAAACCGGGAATTTCCCCTCCTGCGACGCTTCCCAGAGCGCGTCGTCCAGCTCGCGGACCTTTTCTTCCGCCAGGTCCGGCATGCCCTTGCTCTCCCAAATAGTCCCGCAGCACAGGCTTGCGGCGTTCTTCGGGAACACGACGTTGAACCCGGCCTTGCAGAGGAGCTGGATCGTTTTTTCCGCCAGCGGCGTGGAGTCCGGTGCGTGTTTCTGCGTCCCGAACGTCTGGTTGATGCAGCTCGGGAAGTAAACCACGGTCGGCGCGTCCTTCACGGGCGTAATATTCGCCCGCTTTTCCGGGAACGTGTACGCCCGCGGCATGGCGCTGGTCCAGAGCGGGATGAGCTTCCCGGAGCCTTTGTGCAGCCCGCGGCAGACCGCCGGCATGAGGCGTTTCCCGAGGATCGTGTGGCCCAGGTCCGCGACTTTCAGCACCAGCCGGATCGGCGGTTTGAGCGTCGAGAAATGCTGGGCGCAGAATTTCCCGATCTTGTAGCCCAGGCTTCCCGGCGGGAGTTCACGCTCGCGCAGTTTGTGCGTCAGTTCGCCCACGTTGATCCCCATCGGGCACGAAAGCGAGCAAAGGCCGTCCCCCGCGCACGTCTGATTTCCGGGGTAACGGAACGCCCGACGCAGTTCTGCCGCCGATGCCAACCCGTTTGGCTCCGAACCGCCTTTGGCTTCCAGTCGGGCGATCTCGCGCTGGATCACGATCCGCTGACGGGACGAAAGCGTAAAGCCGCACGACATGCAGTTCACCTCGCAGAAACCGCACTCGATGCATTTATCGATCAGCGAGTCGGCGAGCGGCAGCGGCTTGATGTTCTTCAGGTAGCAGAGCGGATCGTCGTTGAAAATCACGCCCGGGTTCAGGAGCCCCTGCGGGTCGAAAAGCTGCTTCACCTCGCGCATGATGCCGTAAAGCTCGGGTCCCCACTCCGTCTCGACGAACGGCGCCATGTTGCGCCCGGTCCCGTGCTCGGCCTTGAGCGAGCCGTCGTACTTTCCGACCACCAGCTCGATCACGTCTTTCATCAGCGCCTCGTACCGGGCGATTTCGGCCTCCGAGTCGAATTTCTGGTTCAGGATGAAGTGGTAGTTCCCCTCCAGCGCGTGGCCGTAGATGCAGGCGTCGTGGTAGTCGTGACGTTTCAGAAGCTCTTCCAGGTCCGCGGTGGCTTCCGGCAGACGGTCGATCGGGAAGGCCACGTCCTCGATCAGGCACGTGCTCCCCGGCTCCCGCGTTCCACCCACGGCGGGGAAGATCCCCGAGCGGACGCTCCAGAACGGCGCGTACTCCTCCGGCCGGTCCGTGAATCGCACGGGCGTGACCGTTTCAAACGGTTTCAGGATCGCCGTGATTTTGCGAATATTTTCCTCCAGCTCCGCCTGACTTTCCGCCACGGTCTCCGTCAAAACGGCGGCCAGATGCGGGATCTCCGGGTGGGCCAGGAACGTAGCGTCGCTGACCGCTCCGAGCGACTTGGCGTCGAGCATTTCCGCGCTGTACGTCGGGCCGGATTTCATCGCCACGACCGCACGCGAAGCCGAGGGCAGATCCCGGAAATAAAGCATCGCGGACGCCTTGAACCGAAGGTCCGGGACCGTTTTAAGCGTCACGCCCGAAAGAAAAGCCAGCGTCCCTTCCGACCCAACCAGAAGGTGCGCCAGAATATCGAACGGGTTTTTGAAGCGCACGAACGGGAAGAGGTTCAGCCCCATCACGTTTTTGATCGCGTACTTTTTTCGGATGCGCTCGCTCAACGTTTTGTTCTTCAGGATTCGATCCCGAATTTCTTCGATTTTACGCAGAAATTCAGGCTTTTCCCTCTTAAAGGTTTCACGGCTGTCGGAGTTCCCGGTGTCCAGAACCGTTCCATCGGCCATAATCATGCGTGCGGAAATGAGCGTCTGGTCCGAGTTGGCGTGCGTGCCGCAGTTCATTCCCGACGCGTTATTCATCACGATCCCGCCGATCATCGCGGAGTTGATACTCGCCGGATCCGGGCCGAGTTTCCGCCCGAGGGGCTGCAAAAGGTGATTTACCCTCGCGCCAATGATTCCCGGCTCGAGCGTGACCCACTCGCCGTCGATCTCGGCTTTCGTCCCGTTCCAGAGTTTATCCCCTTTTTTGGCGATGGAGTACCCTTCCCAGTTTTTGCCGGCCACGACCAAAACCGAGTCGGAAATGCTCTGACCGGAGAGGGAAGTCCCGGCGGCGCGGAACGTCACCGGAACGTTGTATTGTGAGGCAAGACTCAGAATCTGCGCGACCTCCGCCTCGGTTTTCGCCCGGACTACGACCTGTGGCACGAGCCGGTAAAACCCTGCGTCCGTCCCCCACGCCAACCGTCGCAGCGGGTCGGTGTAAATACGCGATTTGGATGTGATCTGACGAAGAGAAGCCAAAAAGGATGAAAATTCAGCCATAAAGTCAACTCCTGAAGTAGATTTAAACTTTAATTCCTTAAAATGCGCTCGAAAAACCGCAGACGCTCAAATGCAAAAGTCCCACGTGACCGAATCAATGTCGATTTCGGCCTGGCGGTCCAGCATGTCCTGGAGCGTGGATTCGGCCAAAACCTGGCGGATCTTTTCATTCACGATGGTCAGAACCTCCCGCGGGCCGCACGTCTCGATGCGATCGCAAAACTTTTTGTTGTCTTTGTACACGCAGTTCACGATTCCGACGGGGCCTTCCATCACTTCGATGATTTCCAGAAGCGTGATTTCTTTTGGGTCCTTCGCGAGATGGTAGCCCCCCTTTGCGCCGCGGACCGACTCGACCATCTCCGCCTGACGCAACTCGATGATCAGACGGCTCAGGTACTTCTCTGAAAGGCCCTGCGACTTCGCGATGTCACGGAGCATCCGCGGCTCCGTCCCTTTGTGAAGGGCAAGGTCCAATAAAATTCTCATCCCGTAGCGGCCTTTGGTTGAAATCTTCATGGTTTGACTCTCAATTTTCTCCGACGATGAAATGACACTGAATTTTATCCAGTTTAAAACCTTGAATCGTCACAAAGCCATCCCCGGGTTGAATCTTTTCTGCGGGAATTTCCTTCATTTCACCCGTCATGGGGTCCCAGAGGGAAAGGCTCCGGAACGTTCCGCGAAGTGTGACGTTCAGCTCCACCGGCGTATCGGATGAGTTGGCGATCAGGTAAAAGTCTTTCCCGTCCTTCACCTTGTGAATGTACTGGACCATCCCATCAAAGTCGTAGCTCCAGCGCGGGATCCCGTCAAAGGCGGGGAGTTTTGAGCCGTCGGCCGATTCGATTTTCACGTCCGGAACAGCAATCAGCGCGTCCAGAGCCTCGCGCAAAGCGCCCTCGGTCGGTTCTTCGAGGAAGATCGCCCGTTCGGTGCGGAAGCTCGCCAGGCGCTTCCCGGGAACGTTCGCGTCCACGTCCCAGTTCCACTGGCCGTAGGCGTTTTCACGGCGGAAGTCACGGTAGTGCTCGGGGAGCACGATGTCGTTCTGGCCGCAGTCTTTCGCCTCGACCACCCCTTGAGTGGATGGGTCCACGCCGAAAATCTCCTTCACCAGGGCGCAGACCTTCGCGTCGAATTCCGGTCCCTCAGCCGCACGGTCGGGGAGGCGGGTCGTGGCGAGGACTTTCCCACCGGCCCGATAAAATTCGGCGACCTGCTCCAGCGTCCGGACCGAAATCACCTCGGAACCGGTCAAAACGAGCACCTGGTACTCCTCGAAATTGTTCTGGTTGCGCAGCTGGTAAACGGTCTGGCCCGCGGCATTTTTGGCGATTCCGCACCGCTCGGTCATTACGGTCGGGTGCAAGTACGTGTAATCCCGATGAACGCGCGTGGTCAGAGCGGCGCCCACCGCCATGTAATCAGTTTCCGGCGGAATATAAAGCCCGTACGGATGCTCTCCCGGCGGGAATTTTGTGTGGAAGAAGAAAAACGCCTTGAGGTTTTCGATCGGGTACACGATCCCGACGTCTGCGACGTGGCGGCTGTAGCGCATGATCAGACTGATGCGGCTCACCCAGTCGCCGTACTGCGGTAACGCGCTGTGGAGGTTGGGGTTCCGCCACGAAATATCCGGCGGAATGTACATTTTGGCCGGGTCCGTCCAGATCCCGTGCGGGAGCAGAACGTTTCCACCGCGGCAGAAAATCTCCATCGCGCTGCGGTAGAGCATGGAGTCGTCAAATTCCGGCTTTCCGTTGCGCTGGCCGTCGCGGTAATTCCCGTAAATCTCGACCAGGCAGAGCGGTTTATCGAAATTGCACGCGGCCGAGGTCGGGACTTTGAACCCCTCGCGGCCGTGGCCGTAGTAGTGGATCGAGTCGAAAAGCGGCGCGTCGCTGGAACGGTGCGTGAGCATTTCGTCCCCGCACATGTTCAGCGGCTGAATGACGTACGGACCCTGGGGGTGGCCGCTTGATTTCATCCCGTGACGGGCGCACCAGTCGTGGACCTCTTTCGGGTAGCCGTCGGCGAACAGTTCGTTTCGGGTGGTCCAGATCCGTACGCGGGCGGCGGCGGTTTCCGGCCCCATCGCGAAGAAGATCGCCGGGTAGTCCAGCGCCGGGGAGTGGCCGTAGAGTTCCTCGTACTTCTGATTGAAACCGGGCGTCCAGTTGCGCCCGCCTTTCGTCTGCGTGATCGTCACGTCATCGAAAAAGCAGAATGGCAGCGTCGTGCCGAAGTGCTGCGGGAAGCGTTTGTAAAACTCCTCGTACGTCAGCGAGATGAATGTTTTCATTCCTTCCGGCGACATTGTATCGACCCGAGATCCGTCACTCAGAGCGTAGAAAACCATCACTTTCCAGTCGCCTTCCGGGACGTTCCACCGGATCGACTCGTCGGAGAGCGCGGCGCCGGAAGATTCGAGACTCAGGTCCACGCGCTCCCACGTTTTGAGGTTCATCGCCACCGCGGCCTGGATCATGCCGTCCTTCCAGTTCTGGTTCAGTTTTCGCGAGAATTTGAACTCCGCGTCGGCCTTGGGGCCCTGCACGTCCCACGATTCCTGATCGAGACGCTTCACGCACAGGTCGGGGAAGCGTTCCCACATTTTGCCGCCGGCGGTCCCGGAGGGGAAGTCCACGTCGTCGTAGAAGATGATTTTCTCGCCGCGTTTTTGGGCCTCGCTGAGGATCTTGCCGAAGTACTCGAAGTAGCCGTCGGTCAGGTAGCGCGGCTCGGTCGGGACCTGACGGCCAAGAGGCAGGAACGTGAAGCCGCCAAAACCGTTTTCGGTCCCTTTTTCGAAGAACTCGTGGATCAGATCGTCGGTGAGCGGCCCGTTCGTGTGCCAGAGCGGTAAAGGCCTCAACGGGAGGTCTGCCCCCGGGAGGATCAACGGCGCACGGCGAAACTGCTCGTCAAGCGTCTCGGCAGAGGAAAGGATCGGGAAAGAAAGCAGGACGAAAAGGAGGGGAAGGATCTTTTTCATTTTCGTGAGGATCGCAAAACAGGGGAAAAATCAGTCTGAAAACGTGGTTTGACGAATATGAAACCACATCGTGTTGATTCCATTTTACACTAGTCCCCGCAAGATGTCAAGCGGCGAGAGAGGAAAAAGCGAAAAAAAAGAGGCTGAAAATTAAAAGACGTGTTTCCATAAAAAAACAGTCCGCCAAAAAACGGACTGCTCGAGTGGCAGGGGTGGGACTTGAACCCACGACATGCGGATTATGGATCCGCTGCTCTAACCAACTGGGCTACCCTGCCGGAATGGAGAATAGCGGGTTCGAACCGCTGACCTACTGGCTGCCAGCCAGTCGCTCTCCCAACTGAGCTAATTCCCCATCGAAGTTAAGTGAATTATAACACAAATAAAAATTTCATCAAGGGGGGGGAAATAATTTTTTGGAGTTTTTTCCCGAGTGAGGAGTTAAAAATTATGAATTATGAATTTGGAGCCAGAACTCAGGGATGGAGTCCATCAGGCCGAAACTCTTTCTGAAGCGTGCATTACGCGAAGCGCAATTCATAATTCATCATTCATAATTAATTTAATTTTCCGCTCGCCTTTTCCGCCACGAACATCTCGAACAGGCACCAAATCAGGCAAAGCGCCAAAAGCCAGTCCGCCAGCGCCGACTGAGCCGCGTCGGAAGCCGAGAAACGAAACGCCTCAGCGGAAACGCAATCGAATGGGATCCCCTTCAGTCCCGCGGCAAGTTCCTCACGAGTAATTTTCTGCGTCGCTCCTTCCTCCGCACTCGGATTTACGGCAAAAAGCCGGGTCATGCTTTCCCCGCTCATTCCCTTGAACTCGGCGGAATAGACGCCCGGTTCCTCTGTCGGCGACGTCGTAACCGTCTGCTGGCCATCGGCTCCTGCGACTGCGTTGAAACGTTCCCATGGCGAGGCATCCGGCTTCAAAAAAGGAACGGATACTTCATAATCTCCCGTCTTGAACGAGGTGGAAAGGACGTCACCAACCGTCCATGAAACGAACTGTTCCCGCGTCAGGTACGCCTGGAGCTGGAGGAGCATCACGACGTACGACCCTTGCGCAAACGGATTTGGCCTGGCTGGATTCCCCACGGGCCAGTCGGTCCAGGTACGATCGGCAGTCGTCAGGAAAAGTACCACATTCCCACGGCCAAACGCCCGTTCCACCACCAGAGGGGAATTGTTCCGCAGCGCCGCGATCGTGTACACAGGTTCCGGGCCGGCTTCCGTTTGATTCAGAGCCGTCGTTTTCTCCTTCGAGGAAGTGTCACTGCTCGCCAGCGGGATCAGGTTTTCCAGTGTCACGTCGTCCAGTTTGTAGTAACGCTCCACGTGGAAAGTATTGAACTGGTTCGACGAATCCGAGGAAAAAACTTTGAAAATCGGGTGGTCCCCCACACGCAGATCGGGGGCCGCGTAGTATTCCGGCAGTTCTTCCGTCTCGTCGAGGAGTACCGGAAAAAAGCCTTTCCCGTCTTTGTACCACTTTTGAACCGTGAGCGGATCGGTGTGCGGGCCGACGAAAATCGCCACGCCGCCGCCGTTTTTTAAATACTCTTCCAGCGCCGCTACCGCCTGGGGTTCGAGCGAGGCCGGGTCAACGAGGTAAATGCTTCGAAACGCGCTCAGGTCGTTTGTACTCAAAAAACGGGGGTTTTCCACGCGGGGACTGACTCCCGTCTGAACCCGATCCCCGGGAGAGAGAGCCGTCCGAAGAAAACGCGAGGAGGAACCATCGAGCGAGTCGTCGATCACCAGAACCGACTCAAAAGACGGAACCAGAAGTGCGGCATTCACCTGATTATCATCTGCTACGGCATCTGGCGGGAGTGTGCAGCGCAGACCGTAATTCCCTTCAAGAGGAAACGTCACGGGAAAGGCCGCTACAACGCTTTGCCCGGCGGGGATCTCCTCGACGGACACGGTTGGAAGGGTCTGCGTCTGGCCGCCCTCGCCCATCTGGAAAATCTCAGGACGGAGAACGACGTTTTGGGCAGGAGAGGCCCCGAAATTCGTGACCCGTACCTCCCAAAGGAGTGGAACACCCGCCGCCTGAATTCCCTCGCGGGGTTTCAGAGCGCTCAGGCCCAGATTAGGATGAGCCGTCGGTGAACAATCGATAAAATGAAGCCGAAAACCATCACGGGACAGAGCAGACAAACGTTCCGCAAGGGCCGGGTTTTCGTGCCAGTCACGGCGGCGAAAGTCAGAAATTACATAAAGCACGCGCGTTCCCCCAGCCGTTTCCGGTGCGAGTTCCGCTGCATACTCGAGAGTTTCTTCCAACCCGCCCGAAGTGTACGAGGGTTTCAAAGCCGTGAGCTGATTCGCGAGGAATGTTTCACGGAAAGACCGGCTCAGACGCTGGGCGTGAACGTCAGCGGTTTTCGTCTTTCCATGACTCCGCGAGGTACGTACAAGCGTCAGATTATGTACACCTCCCTGACGCGCCAGCTCGTCTGTCAGCTTCCGCACCGTGTCCCGGGCGCTTTCAAAAACGGAACTCTCTCCCAGACGGTCGTTCATCGAAAAGCTGTCGTCGAGGATCACCACATGGTGCGTCTTTTCACCACCGGGCAGAACGCTCCGAATGACCGGGCCGGCAAGCATCAGCACGATCAGGGCGATCAGCCCCATGCGAAGGAGCAGAAGCAGGAGTTCCAGAAGCCTTACCCTGGTACGGTGTTTCCGGTAGGCTGCCAGGAGGAATTCCATCGCTCCCCACTCCACCGGACGGTGACGCAGGAGGTTGATCAGGTGGATCACCAGCGGGAGAAGGACACAAAAAAGGCCCCAGAGGAGGTAAGGATGCGTAAACATATAACGGCGGAAAGTTAAACCGAAACTGAAAAAACAATTCTTGAATCTTATTTTAAACGAGACGGGCAAAAAAACAAGGGGGGCCATTCGTGTTTTTTTCGCCTCCCCCCCTTTTCTCTCCTGAAAAATCTGCTAGAATAGATGAGTCTTTATGTCTGTGACAGGTTTCAGGCATACTCATTGGTTTGCATAAGGAGAGAATCTACGATGCAGTATTCGCATGAAGTGGAAAATATGGTTTGTGTCGCCAAAGGCGTCAACCACGGACCTGCCCCGATTCCGGAAGAAGGAAAATGGGTCAAAGTGAAAGAGATCAAGGACATTTCAGGCTTCACGCACGGCATTGGCTGGTGCGCCCCGCAGCAGGGAGCCTGCAAACTGACCCTGAACGTTAAAGAAGGGATCATTGAGGAAGCCCTCGTCGAAACCATTGGCTGCTCGGGAATGACCCACTCCGCTGCCATGGCCTCCGAAATTCTCCCGGGCAAAACCATTCTGGAAGCCCTGAATACTGACCTGGTTTGCGACGCCATCAACACGGCCATGCGCGAACTCTTCCTCCAAATCGTTTACGGCCGCAGCCAGTCTGCCTTCTCCGATGACGGTCTGGTCATTGGCGCCGGTCTGGAAGACCTTGGAAAAGGCCTTCGTTCTCAGGTCGGGACCATGTACGGAACCAAAGCCAAGGGTACGCGTTACCTCGAAATGGCTGAAGGTTACGTCCTGAAAATCGCTCTGGACGCCGACAATGAAGTCATCGGTTACCAGTTCGTCCAGCTTGGCAAGATGATGGAAGCGATCAAAAAAGGCGTGGACCCGAAAGAAGCTTTCGAGAAGAACATTGGAACGTACGGCCGTTTCGCCGACGCCGTCAAATACATTGACCCGCGGAAAGAATGAGATCCATTCATTCAATTAAGAATTAAGAATTGTGAATTATGAATTCCCTTTCAGTTGAAATTTAATTCCGGAGGAATTATAATATGGCATTGTTTGAAAGTTACGAACGTCGAATCCCTCAGATTCAGCCGATTCTCGATAAATACGGCTTCGCCAATGTGGAAGCCACCAATGAATACTGCCTTTCCAAAGGCGTCGATGTGCGCGCCATCGTTCAGGGTATCCAGCCGATCGCGTTTGAAAACGCCGTCTGGGCCTACACTCTGGGCTGCGCCATCGCGATGAAAGAAAACTGCGTCAAAGCCGCAGACGCCGCCGAGAAGATCGGTGAAGGCCTCCAGGCGTTCTGCATTCCGGGCTCCGTCGCCGACCAGCGCAAAGTCGGTCTGGGTCACGGAAACCTCGGCGCTATGCTGCTTCGCGAAGAGACCGGGTGCTTCTGCTTCCTCGCCGGCCACGAATCCTTCGCCGCCGCGGAAGGCGCCATCGGGATCGCGATGAAAGCCAACAAAGTCCGCAAAAACCCGCTGCGCGTCATCCTGAACGGTCTTGGCAAAGACGCCGCCCAGGTCATCAGCCGCATCAACGGTTTCACCTACGTCCGCACGCAGTATGACTACTATACGGGCGAGCTGAAGGAAACCTTCGTGAAGGCCTACTCCGATGGTCCGCGCGCCAAAGTCCGCTGCTACGGCTGCGACGACGTTAACGAAGGTGTGGCCGTCATGCGTCACGAAGACGTGGACGTCTCCATCACGGGCAACTCGACGAACCCGACGCGCTTCCAGCACCCGGTCGCCGGCACGTACAAGAAATGGGCCAACGAAAACGGCAAGAAGTACTTCTCCGTCGCTTCCGGAGGCGGTACGGGCCGTACGCTTCACCCCGATAACATGGCGGCTGGTCCTGCGTCCTACGGTATGACCGACACGATGGGCCGCATGCACTCCGACGCCCAGTTCGCGGGTTCCTCCTCGGTTCCGGCGCACGTCGAAATGATGGGCCTGATCGGCATGGGCAACAACCCGATGGTCGGCGCCACGGTCTCCTGCGCCGTCGCGGTCGAAGAAGCCATGAAATGATTTTAAATACGGAGGGCCGGCGTCCTCGCCGGTCAAGTTAATAAAAGGCGTAATACCATTTAAC